>Ga0209698_10000262_pt1 | contig 58066 bp, 47 predicted proteins | sample LitLauG_LLR_2012_FD_187203 | JGI IMG/M metagenome (GOLD analysis project Ga0209698, IMG submission 187203) | Freshwater sediment microbial communities from Pennsylvania, USA - Little Laurel Run_MetaG_LLR_2012 (SPAdes) (version 2) | ecosystem: Environmental > Aquatic > Freshwater > Creek >...
GATGGAACTGACTTATCTCGGTGGCAGTGGCACCGACTACCCAGTAGGACTCGAAGTGGATGGCGAAGGCAATCCCTTTGTCGCTGGGACGACCACTTCCGCAGACTTTCCAACGACCGCCACGAATGCGTACCAGGCAACTGCTGCGAGCGCCGGCACGCACGTGTTTGTGACGAAGCTCAAGTTTGACTTCAGCCAGTTGGTGTACTCGTCGTACCTGTCGGGGAACGGGACCGACATTGCCAGCGGCATGACGATCGACCCGGCCGGCGATTTGTACGTGACCGGAACGACGACTTCGGTCGAGACATCATCCAGCGAACAATTCCCCGCGAGCAATTTACCCGAGAGCCTTCCATTTCAAAGCACTCCGCGAGCGACGTCTGGAACGGCCCAGTTTTTTGTGACTAAAGTGAACACAAACGCGCCGGGTATTGCCAGCATTCCGTACTCGACCTACTTCGGCGGGGGAACGTTCAACGGAACTCTGGTCGCGACGGGTGGCGGCATTACGGTCGATACGAACCTGAATATCTATTTCACGGGCACGACGAACTTCACGTATTCAGGATGTACCGGGTGCAGCGTGACCGACTTCCCGATCCTGAATGCCTACCAGCCCTGTCTGGACACGCCTCCGGCGACGACGATTGTGAATCCCCAGTCGTGCGCGAATACGGCGACCCCGACCGCTCCGGATGCTTTCGTCGCGAGGTTGAATCCCAATGCAGTTCAGGGACAACAACTGATCTGGTCGACGTATCTGGGTGGCACTCAGAACGATTCGAGTACCGGCGTTGCGGTCGATTCCGGGGCGGCGAACGTATACGTCGTTGGAACGACAAACTCGCCGGATTTCGTCAATACCGGCGCCATCAACAGTTTTGCCTCGTTCCAGAAGTGCCTGAATAATCATCCTCCAACTCCAGCAAGCGGAACCGTTACATGCGCGACGCAGACGAGTCCAGCCCCGGACGACGCTTTTGTGGCACGACTGAGCAATCCCAGCATAGGTGCGATAAATATTGCTCTGAACTACTTCTCGTACCTGGGAGGCGCAAACAATGAGCAAGGTCTGGCGATCACGGTCGATTCGAACAGCGGCGCGTTGATTACGGGATGGACGCAGTCCCCGTTCGTTCCCCCTGCTGGGACGGATGGGAATTTCCCCGTGACTCCGTATCCGAGCTCGATTCAGAGCACTCTCAACGGAACGCAGGATGCGTTCATAGCCCGGCTGAATACGGGAGCGATCGTGGGGCAGACAACTATCGCCTCATGGGCCAGCTATTTTGGGGGCAGCGGCATCGATGCGGGTACGGGTATCGCCCTCGACGTAAACCAGAATGCTTACCTGGCGGGGGAAACCAATTCTACGGATTTGCAGGTTGCCAAAGCGCTGCAAGCCAATAACGGCGGCGGATACGATTCGTTCGTGACTCAATTCGGAACTGCGGTGAGCCTGTCCATTCAAGGCGTACTGAGCCTGGGGACAAACCAGCAGTACATCAGTGCCGGCAATCCGGCGACCTTCACCTACACGGTGACAAATAATGGGCCGGACCTGGCCAGCAACATCGTGGTCATCGCGAATATGAGCACGCAGGCGACGGGAGTGCAGCTCACGGGTGTTTCGGGTAGCCTGAACGGAGCGGGCACTTGCAGCGGGAGCGGGGCTACAAACCCCAACATCAGTTGCGGCCCGATTTCTCTGCAGTCTGGCTCGACTGCGACCCTAACCATCACAGCAACACCGACCGCAAACAGCAGCGGCACTTCCCCTGTATTCTTCAATGGTGGTACGGTGCAGGCCATAGGGCCCGGCAATATCGTGCTGGCGCAGACGTCCGTCCCGGCGCAGATGACCGACTTCAGCATGTCGGTCAGCCCCAGCAACCAGAGTATTGCGGTGGCGGGAGATACCGCCACGTACTCGGTGCAATTGACTCCGCATCCCCTGTACACATCGAGCATTACGGTTTCGTGCTCGGGACTTCCGTCCGCGTCGACGTGCAGCCCCAGCACCAGCCCGGTGAGTTTGACGAGCAGCAGTGGAAGCGCCGTGACGCTGAGCGTCCATACGACTCCTCGCCCCGTCACCCCACCGGCGGCGAGCATCTTCACGCGACGTTTCTATGCGATCTGGCTGATCCTGCCGGGGATGGCACTGGTGGGTGCAGGCGGGAATCGGCGCCGGAGGAGGATCTTCGGGATCCTGACGCTGTGTACTCTGTTTACCCTGCTGTTGCTTGTTCCGGCGTGCAGCAGCACTAGGACGCAGCCCCCGGTCAGCGGCACACCGGCGGGAAACTACACGATTACAGTAACAGCTGCCGCGGGAACCGATTCCAAGACCCAGACGATCGGGCTCAGCGTGCCGTAACCCGCGAATCAATGCTGGAAAGAAGAAAACCCACGGCGATGTTGGGTGGGCTTTTCCTTACGCGCTAAAGAGCAGTAGAGCTACGCACCGGCCGAGAGCTTGTGGTGTCCTCGTGACTCGGCGATGCCATATTGGCGGATCTTGTAGAGCAGAGCCTTATAGCTGATCTGCAGAATGGCGGCGGCCTGCTTGCGATTCCAATTGGTCTGCTCCAGGGCGCGACTGATAGCAAGCGCTTCCGCCTCGTCTTTCGCCGAGCGGGCAAGCGACTTTAAACCCCCGGGATCGCTTGTCCTGGAAGGCTCCCCGGGAGTGCCTGCATTGCCATCGTTGCGCGGCAGAAGCTCGGAAACAGCGAGATTCTCATCCCCCAAAATGAGGTAGCGTTTCAGGAAATTATTCAGCTCGCGCAAGTTGCCGGGCCAGGAATGATTGTGGCAGGCCTGCAGCAAGTTGGGCGAGAGCGGCAATGGAGCGCGGGCATAGCGCTCAGCCATGCGAGTCATCGAGTGTTTGAGCAGAATCGGAATTTCTTCCCGGCGGTCGCGCAATGGGGGCAAGCTGAGCGTGAACGCATTCAGACGATAGTAGAGGTCCTCGCGCAGACGCTTGGTCGCGAGGGCTTCAGGGATATTGATGTTCGTGGCCGCCAGAATCCGCACGTCGACCTTGATGACGGAGCGGCTGCCGAGCCGGGAAAATTGCTGGTCCTGCAGGACGTGGAGCAGCTTGGCCTGCAGCAGGGGCGGCATCTCGCCGATTTCGTCAAGCAGGATTGTGCCCTTGTTGCACAGCTCGAACTTGCCGGGTTTGGCGTGCGTGGCGCCGGTGAAAGCGCCGGGCTCGTATCCGAACAATTCGCTTTCCAGCAGATCGGCGGGAACCGCGGCGCAATTCACTTTCAGGAAGGTGCGATGTGCGCGCGGCGAGAGCTTGTGAATCAGGCGGGCGAGCACTTCCTTGCCGGTTCCGCTTTCGCCAAGCAATAAGACCGGGATGTCGACGTTGGCCACCAGGGCCGCCTGAGAGCGAATCTTGCGCATCGCAGGACTGGCAGCGATAAAGAAAACGTCGTCTGCGAGTTCCTCGACCTCGCCGCCGAACGTCTGCTGGCCTTGTCCGAGGCTAAGATCGAGGACGGAATCCAATTCCGCTTTCTGGAATGGCTTGGTGAGGTAATCCTGCGCGCCGAGTTTCATGGCCTGGACGACCTTGCGGGTATCGTTCACGCACGACAGCATGACAACCTTGGTGGCAGGCTTTTTCTGCCGCAGTTGTTCAAGGGTCTGCAGGCCGTCGATGCCGGGCATCAAGACGTCGAGCAGCACGAGATCGGGCTCGAGCCCCTTGTCAATTTTCTGCAGAGCTTCTTCGCCGGTGGTCGCAGTCTCGACTTTGTAGTCGTCGACCTCCAGCAGGGTCTTGATGTAACGCAGCATGCCGGGTTCGTCGTCCACCAGCAGGATCTTGGCGGTGTGCTTCATCGATGTTTTCCTTTGCTGGCGACGGCAGCTGCCGGTTTGTAGGGGATCAGAAATGAAAACTTACAACCCGCGCCCGGATCGCTCTCGACCCATATCTTACCGCCCATGCCTTGTACCAGACGGCGCGCGATGGCGAGGCCCAATCCCATGCCTTCCTGAGTTTCGTTGCCCGGAAGACGGAAGAAGTCATCGAACACTTCCAGATGAAACTCCGCGGGAATGCCGGGTCCTGTATCGGATACGCTCACTTTGACCGAGTTAGGATGGCTGACATTTTGCCGCCGGCGTTCCGAGGCCGATGGCAGCGATGCCGCGCGGCGCTCCCACATGTAGGGCTCGGCGTGCAGCCATACGGTTCCAGCTTGCGGTGTGAACTTGAAGGAATTCTCCAGCAGGTTCGAAATGATGCGCTCCAGCTTGGGAGCGTCGAAAGGGAATTGCGGGAGCTTATCGTTGGCGAGGAAGTAGAGCGCGATTCCTTTTTGCTGAAATCGGTTCGACCAGAGCCGGCAGACTCCCGACAAGCAGTCGTTGATGTTGCCCATCTCGAAACGCATGCGCAGGCCGCCGGTTTCCAGCGCGCTGTAAGTCAGGAAATCCTGAATGAATTGCTGCAGGCGCTTGCCGTTGTCGCGCATATCCTGCAGGACTTCGCGTTGACGCTCGCTGAGAGGACCCAACTTCTCGCTGTGCAAAAGCTCGACATAGCCGTTCAGGATAGACAAAGGTGTTTTGAGATCATGCGCCGCTGAGGCAAGAGCGTTGGTGGTGCGCTGAAAGCGTTGCTGCAGCTCTTTGTATTCCTGCAGGAGGTTCTCGGGAGTGGGGACGTCCGCGTCGGCTCGAATGAGCGGCGGTGTCGGCTCAGGAGCGATGGCCGCGTCCGAAGCACACGTGTTCTTGTGCGCAGAGGTCATAAGAGTTACCACAGGTTGACACGGGGAGAGGAAAAGCCGCACTCAAAACTGTCAACACGGAGAGTGCCAGTACAGGAAGCGTACGGCAGGCAGTAATCCGTTGTCAATGAAAAATGCAACAGAATTACCCAAGTATAGCAAAAGCTTGCACTTCCCGGCTATTACTTTGCAGGTGACTGGTTCTCTGGCATGCGAATAAAGAGCGAACATCGCACCGGAAATCAGCCGCTCCCTGATGGGTTTGTCGGTCTTTGCCGGGTTGCGATCCTGGTTTTGCGGGGAAGGGATCGGGTCTTCTGGCAGGATTTGGCACCTGAGGTGCAGTTTAGGGGCGTGGAGGGTGTTATGGAGAAGTCTGCATGAACGGGGCGAGGGCTCGAAATGAGCGGCGGAAGTGGGCCCGACTGCCGCTGGCGATCCCCGTTTTCGTTCGCAGTCGAGACGGAAAGGGCAAAGAGTTTCTCGAGTTCGCGACATCGCTGAACGTGAGCGCCGGGGGGATGCTGGTTGCGATTCGGCGGACTTTGCCCGCTGTAGCGCAGATTCGGCTCGAGATTCCCAGCGCGCCCGTTGCCGCAATGGCCCTCTTACCGCGAGCCGCTCGAACCCTCAGCGCCAAAACCCTGCGCACCACCCCAGCGGATGGATACTATCTTCTCGGCCTGAAGTTTGCGCGTCCGCTGCCCCTTTCCGAAAAGGAGCCGGTTCGGCGAAGGAAACTCATTTCAAAACTGTGAAAATATTTGCGCATAGGTGACTGAAAAGTGTTACTCTGGCGACCGTGTGTTGGTTACCGGAGTGCCCTGTCGCGTTTCCCCGGTAAATTTATACTTTTCAAGTAGATACTCTGAATTTCTTGGTTTCTGCGGAGCCTGCCAGCTTTGGCTCTCCGGATGCAGGATTACGGTTCTCTCCCCGCAGTTGGTAGATACCCGCCATGACCAGCAATAGCGTGAATACACTCGTCCAGCCTTTGGGAGAGATGCCGCCCGAAGCGATCGTCTTTGGGCGCACCGAAGCCATGAATGCGGTACGCGACCGCCTCAACAAACTGGCGGGCGCGAATGTGCCTGTCTTGATTCAAGGCGAAAGTGGGACGGGCAAAGACATCATTGCCCGCATGATCCACGCGGCTTCGCCATGGCGAACTGGGCCATGGGTGAAGGTGAATTGTCCGGCGATTCCCGGAACGCTGCTGGAAAGCGAGTTGTTCGGCTACGAAAAAGGTGCGTTCACGGGCGCTTACGGGGTAAAGCCGGGCCGCGTCGAGATGGCGCATCGCGGCACGCTGTTCCTGGACGAAATTTCTGAGTTGGATATGTCGCTGCAATCAAAGCTGCTGCAGCTTCTGCAGGACGGGCAGTTCTGCCGGATCGGCGCGCAGGAAGACAAGAAAGTCGAAGTGCGCGTGGTTTGCGCGACCAATCGCAAGCTTGAACTTGAAATCGAGAACGGCACGTTCCGCTCCGATCTGTTCTACCGCATCAACGTGGTGAATCTTCATCTGCCACCGCTGCGCGAGAGAGCCGCAGACATTCCGCAACTGGTGGACTATTTCCTGGAATATCACAACCGCAAATACAATTGCCGGGCGAAGCCCATCTCGGGCGACTTGATGACAACGTTGCGAAAGTATCACTGGCCGGGCAACATTCGCGAACTGGAGAATCTGGTCAAGCGATACGTGATCCTGGGCAATGAAGAAGTGATCTCTGCCGATCTGACGCCGCGCCCCAACGATTTATTCAACACCGACATTCCGGTGGATGGGCAGATCTCTCTGAAGAAACTGACCCGCCAGGCAGTTCGCGAACTCGAGCGCAAGGTCATTTTGAAAGTTCTGCAGAATCATCACTGGAACCGCAAGCAAGCGGCGCGGGCGTTGAGTATCAGCTACCGCGCGTTGCTCTACAAGATTCGGGACGCGGGCTTGCCGTCGAATCGTTCTCCGAAGCCTGCGCAGCCAATCCCTGAACAAGAGATCGCCGCCGACTAACGAACCAGGAACTCTCTTAAAGCCAATACGCAACAACCCCGCCTCGCGGCGGGGTTTTTCGTTTGAGGGGAAAAGGTTTTTGCAGCGCCCTTCGGTTAGCTGTGCAGGTCCGACAACGCCTTGCGGGCTTGGGCATTATCTGGCTTCAGCTTCAAAGCCTTCTCCAACTGCTGCCGGGCGAGGGCTAACTGATTGGCTTTCTGGTAGGCGAGGCCGAGGTGATAGTGCAGCACGGCATCGTCGGGAGCGCCGGCTTTTTCGTTCAAGCGCAGAGCTTCCTGGAACTGGCTGATCGCCGACTGGTAGATTCCTTTGTGGTAATAAGCCCAACCCAGTGTGTCGGCAGCATTGGGCGATTTCGGCATGCCGCGACGCGCTGTCTGCGCCATGCCCATGGCGACGTCTACATTGCCGCCCTGCTCAAGAAGTACGTAGGCGAGATTGTTCGAAGCAAGAGGATTATCGGGCGAGATGCCGAGGGCCTGCTGGTACATGGCCTTGGCCTGATCCCAGTTGTGTTGGGCTTCGTAGAGTTCTCCCGCCAGAATGCAGAAGCGCACTTCGGTTGGATTGTCTTTGGCCGCCTGCAAATATGTTGCGAGCGCCTGGTCAGCCAAGCCCTCCTGGATTTGCACTTTCCCGAGTTTCTCAAGAGCATCGATGTTGTTCTTATCGAGAGCAATGGCCTTACGAAGCGCAGATTCTGCTCCCGCGTAATCCTTCTTGCCGTCGAAAAGTGCAGTTCCCAACAGATCGTAGAAGTTGCTCGTGTTGGGGGACTTGGCAATCTGCGCATTGGCGGCAGCGATGGCCTTGTCGAATTGCTTCTGCGCGACGTAGGTATTCATCAATCCACTCAGGGCGTCGGAGGATGCCGGGTCCTTGTCCAGCGCTTGCTGGTAGAACGCCTCGGCGTCCGAGAAGTGCTTTTGGGCAAGTTGCACATTACCCAGTTGGAAGTAAGGAGCGACACTCTGCGGCGCCCTGTTCTTGGCCTCGTCTGCATCCTTTTGAGCGTCGGCGTACTTTTCACGCGCAAGTTCAGCGAAACTCCGAATCAGAAAGCCATCTGCGGCATAAGGTTGTGCCTGAATAATCTGTTCTGCTGTTTGCATCACAGCATCAATCTCGCCACGATTGATTTCAAGGCCTGCGATCAGGCGTTGGGCCTCGGTCATATCCGGCTTCAGGCGCACGGCTTCGCGCCACTCCGATTCGGCCCGGTGCAAGTCCCGCTGCTGCGCATAGGCTAATCCCAAGTGATAGTGAGCAATGGCGCTGTCGGAATCGCTCTTCAATGCGGATTGGAGAGATTCAATCGCGCCCGCAGCATCATTCCGCCGAAGTTGAATTTCACCCTTGTAGACGAGGGCATCCACGTCACGGGGCGTGGATTTCAGGACCTCATTGTTGAGCTTTGCTGCTTCATCGAGCCGGTCCTTAAGAATCAGGATCTGAATGTAGTTCTTTTTGACCTGAACGTCTTTGGGATGATCACTGTACAGAGATGCATACTCCGCCGCCGCTTTGTCGAGTTCGCCGAACTGGAAGTAATAGTCGCCCAGCATGCGATAGCCTTCCGGATTATCGGAAAGGTCCTTCTTGGTCTGCCGAAGGAAGGACTCCGCCTCGTCTCTGTTGTTCTCCTGCATCAATAGGCGAACCAGGGCGGCGCGTGGCGCAGAATCCTTCGGATCGATGTCAATGGCATGCCTGAACTGCTGTTCAGCCTCCGGCAGACGATTGTGGGACTGATAAAAGCCGCCGAGAGCCAGCTGAGCATTCATAGCCTTGGGGTCGGTTTGGGCGGCCTTCTTAAAACTCGCTTCCGCCTGATCGGTCATGTTGGAGCGAAGCTGCAGCAAAGCCAGCAGAAGATAAGACTCCGAACGGCTGGGATCGAGGGTGATCGTCTGCTGTACTTCCTGTATGGCTGCCGTGAGATTGTTCTGGGCAGCGTAGTAATTGGCCCAAGCCTCGTGGGTTTCGGGATCGTTCGGTTGCTGGTCGCGCAGCAGATCGAGGTGAGTCTTGGCTTGCTTGAACGCGTCTGAAGAAAGGGAACCGTCGGGATTGCGCACGGTCACAAGCATGTTCGCCAGATCGGTGTGGGCGCGATAGTTATCGGGAGCGAGCTCCACGGTGCGGTTCAGTTCCTGGAAGGCGCGATTGCTATCACCGAGCTTCAGGTAGGTCTGGCTGAGCTTGTAGTGAGCCGGAGCAAATCGGCCATCGATTTGCGTGGCATTGGCATATTGAATCGCGGCCTCGCGGTACTTGCCCTCAGCGAAGAATTTTTCCCCGCTATCAAAGTACTTCTGCTTGCGGACATTCGGGTCGCGCGAGCACCCGGTCAGCATAGCAAGCAGAAGGGAACTCAGCAGCAGCAGGCGCACAGTGGAGCGACTCATCGTATTTCTCCGGATGCGGGGTAATGACGAGACATCTGATTTTGGCAGTGCATCGATCTTACTGCACTGGTAACCGGGCGAATGAATTACCGCGGTCACCATTGATGGACCAAGGTCGGCGACATTAAGCGCTTCTAGCGCGGAATGTAGTCGTGTAACAGGGGAAGGACACGGTCCGCAAAGGGCAGTAGCCGCTGCTCAGCTTCATCGGCGGTTTCTCCGGGGCCGATGACTGTTCCGAGCCGCACCAGAGCGCCGTCACTGCGGTTCATCTTGATGGAATCCGTTACCAGATAATATTTGGACCAGTATTCGCCGGCCACACCTCGATCGTGCGACCAATACCAATAGAGAATGAGCTGTCGAGAATCTCCCAGGGCGAATACAAGACGGTTTGCCTGAAAAGGGGCATGGGACACCATGGAGAGCAACACTCGCCTGGACTGGATCGGGGTCCACCCTGCTCCCGGGAAACAGTTCCTCGGAGAATGGAGCGTATCGCCGGCGCGCTGGCTCGGGACATAGGCAATGAAAAGATCCACGGCGGGTTGGTGCAACTCTGCGTCCTGATAGGTACGCCGCAGATAGTCACCCGGACCAAGGATTTCAAGGGTGTCGCTGTCGATGTTTTCGTCGGTGCCCTCCCAATTCGCGAGCTGACTTGGAAACATCCGCAGAGGCCGACGAGGAGGGAAGACTTCGTTTCGTACCCGAACCTGGAGAAAGATCGCTACGGCCAGGACCATCAAGGCCGACAGAACAAAGTGCGCTTGTGGATTCCCCGCGAAGTTGGCCAACATGCCAGTGCCGCCGGATGGTGCTGTCGACCTGTCCTTGAAACTAGCGTCGCGGCTGCCATCCGGCACGAACCGGTTGATCAAGCCGTGCAGGGCGTACAGCATCACGAGAGAAATGACAAAAATGATCAGACCCCAGAAAGTATGGGAATTTCCTTCTGCCAGTTCAGGGTTCCAATATTCGACGAGGAGACCGGTTCCGACGATGCGCACGCTGTTGGCCGCTACGGCGATCGGAATCGAGGCCAGCGCCAGCAGCCAACGTACCCATCGGCGCTTTTCCATCAAGTAGCCGTAAATGATGGCGAGTGCAATCAGGGTCATCAAGGAGCGTATACCGCTGCAAGCTTCGGCAACTTGCAAGGGCATCTTGGACGTGACGATCACATTTCCTTCTCTTAGGACCGGGATACCGAGAACCGGTAAGATCTCGGCTGCGACTCGCGAGGCGAGCAACTGCAGCGGGAACGTGATCTGATTCAAGACGATGTTGGGAATCGGAATCATCAGAAACAGGAACGCCCAGGGAAAGCACAATGCTCGAAAGCAGGTCCAGCCGTAGAAAAGAACGATAAGGCCAGCCAGCAGAATCAACAGCGAGGCCCGGGAAAGAAACAACTCCGCTCCCAGTTGACCGACGACAAGAGTGCACATCCCGAGCGCGGCAATCGCCAGACCAGACCACGAAGGCCTCACAGGAAGGGAAGCGAGCTTTTTGCGATCTTGCCAGATGACAAGGGCGGAGAAGAGCGGCACGAAAAATCCATGAGAAAAGTCCGGACTTTTCCACCACTGCAGAACCAGGTGGATCAGGATCGACCTATAGAGCCAAAAAATGATTCCAGAAAGGAGCACGAGCTGCCAGAGCGGCAGTACCGGCGGAACGCCAGCCTCCCGGCGCACACTCGGACTAACGGATTGCAAAAGGGTGGTCACGATCCAGGAATGCCGAAAGGGGATAGTTCAGGATAAGACAGTAAGGTCTGTCCGCGCAACGATCGAGTTTTCCTCCGAACGTTGGTAACAGACACCGAGTTACAGCAGTAACAATGAGGAAGCCCCGAAGAACTTCGTTGTGCTGCTGCTGGCGAGGAATCTGTGGAGTGAAGGCACTCCGTAGCCTCACGCTGCCCGTGCAGGTGAGAAAAGTTTTTCCCACAGTTGCTGTCTCCGGTATGGACGGAGAGGCAATTCGGTACTCAAAAGAGCCGCCTTTTAATCTGCCAGGTTTCACGTAAGTTTCTGAAAAAGAATGCTTAGCCATGATTCCGGTGGCCGGTGACAAGGGCGTGAAGTTCGGCCAGGCTCGTGCTGATTCCGTAATAAGGGTCCCACTGGGGTGCCATTTCAGAAGAACCGCTGGAAGGGTAAAAATGGATAAAGCATTCCACGGTGGCTGGGGCAATACTTCCAATACTCGCAACTACGAAATGACGGATGGTGTGACGAAATTCGTGGATGGGAGCAGCGCGAGCATGCGGGCCGTGGAAGCGGTGATTCGCGAACTCGCGCAGAGCGATGTGCCGGTATTGCTGCTGGCTGAACGCGGTGGTGGCAAACACGCGACGGCGCGCCGTATTCACGATCTCTCGCGGCGAAGCACGCAGCCCTTTCGGCGCTTTCTGTGTTCCACTCTGAAGCTCGAAGATCTGCAGAAGCTTTCCAGTGTGGAGCGCGATTCTTCCGGCACGATTTTCCTGGAGGAATTGGGGGAATTGAACGCGGTGTGCCAGGGGTACCTCCACAGTGTGCTCTCACTAAAAACGGGCAATGGCAGCGAGCGCGTGAATGTGAGATTCATTTGCGGCAGTGCTCTGGACCTGGAAGTCGAAGTCAAAGCGCGCCGACTGCGTGAAGATCTTTACTACCGCGTGAGCGGGGTGTGCCTGCGGCTGCCGCCTTTGCGGCAGCGGAAGGAAGACATTCCGATTCTGATGGAAGAGTTTCTTGCCAAGTATGCGCAGGAATTCCGCCGGCCGATTCCAGCCTTGAGCAAAGAAACTCAGCGGCTTTTTCTGGATTATGCCTGGCCCGGGAACCTGCACGAACTGGAAGCAGCGGCAAGAATCCTGGTAGCGCTCGGTGACGAGCACCTGGCGATGGGCGGCCTGCGGGCGTTGCTGCAGAAAACGCCTTCGCCTCGCAATGGCCGAACGATGTCATTGAAAGCAGCATCGAAAGCGGCGTCGCATGAGGCCGAAAAAGAACTCATTCTCAAAGTGCTGACCCGCACGCGCTGGAATCGGCGGCGAGCCGCGGCGGAACTCCAGATCAGCTACAAAGCGCTGCTCTACAAGCTGAAGCAGATCGGATATGAGGGTTATGGAGCGTCGTAAGTGCATGGAGAGTGTATGAAGAAAGTGATCCATCTGGCGGTGCTGCTGTGGATCGGTTTGTCCACGGTGATGCTGTCGCAAACGCAGCAGGCGGCAACTGCATCGAAGTCCGAAGACCAGAACAGCGCGAAGTCCGGCGATGCGGCGCAGGCAGCCAACCTTCCTTCGGACTACGTGATCGGAGCTGATGACACGCTGCACATTTCCGTGTGGAAGGAACCGGATCTCACGGAAACGCTGCCGGTTCGTCCCGACGGCAAGATCTCCATGCCGTTGCTCAACGACATCACGGCCGCGGGATTGACTCCTCTGCAATTGCGGGACGCGATTACGGAAAAGTTGAAAAAGTACATCGCCGATCCTCGAGTCACGGTCGTGGTAACCGGCATGAACAGCCGGAGGATCTTCGTTACGGGAGAGGTGACGCACACCGGCCCGATGAATCTGCTGCCGCACATGACGATGCTGCAGGCGCTGGCCCAGGCTGGTTTTACTCAGTTCGCCAATCCCAAAGGGATTTACCTGCTTCGGACCGAGAACGGCAAGCAGGTGAAATATCCGTTTAACTACAAGGAAGTGATCAAGGGCAACCATCCGGAACAGAACATTGAGCTGAAGCCGGGTGACACGATTGTGGTCCCTTAAGGAAGTGCGAATGAAGAGACGCCAAGCAACAGGAATCGTGGGCATGATGGTTTTCGCGCTCGGAGTGGTCTGGGCGCAAGACAATACGACGCCGTCGGACTCGCAGGAGACCCAGCAACCGGTCGCGGCGTACGGGCAGGAGAATGCGCCCGCGCCGATCAACGACAATCCGCCTCTTTCAGGCCTGGATTTGCCATCCCTGCAGGAGCACGCTGCTCCTTTGAGTTACCTGCAGCCGGGGGCTACGTTCAGTGAATCGGCGAGTTCCAATCTTGGGAACACGCTGGGGGGAAGTTCGTTTGGTTCCATCAGTCGCGGTCTGGGAACCTTGACATTGCGTAGGCTGTGGAGCCACTACGATCTGGCCCTCGATTACATCGGCGGAGCCGCTTACTACCATGAGGGCAATCTCGGGTGGGAGCAGTTGCACGATCTCGGAATCGACCAGAAGATTCAATGGAAACGTGGACAACTCTCACTCCGCGACAACTTCAGCTACCTTCCCGAGGGGAATTTCGGGGCGTCTTACGGATCGCTCGGCTCAGCCGGTATCGCTGGCATAGGCAGCATGCCGGGGGGGATTTCTTTGGGTGGAAGTGGATGGGGATCTTTTGGACTGACCCCGCGAATTCTAAATGTGAGTTTGGCCGAGCTTTCTGAGAATTTGACTCCGAAATCGGCAGTGACTGCTACGGGAGGATACGCGTTCACGCACTTCTACGACGTGAGCGGAACGACCTTCATCGGCAGTTCGCAGGTCTCCGCCGAGGGCGGATATAACCGAAGCCTTTCTCCACACACGCAGGTTGCTGTTGCGTACGAATATCAGTCGTTCGATTTCAGCGTTGCCGGCACGGCGTTTCACACACACGTGTTGCAAGGGATGTACGGCCACCGCATTTCCGGCAGGATGGATTTGCTGCTGGGGGTTGGTCCGCAGTTTACGTTCATCGATACAACGAGCGATGCTTGCTCTGACTCGACAATTCCGCCTCAGTATTGCGTACCGTTCGGTGGCGCACTAACGCCCGTGACGATTAAGGACACAAGGTTGGGGTTGGCAGCCCAGGCTCGCCTGCGCTATCGCCTCTCGAAGAGTTCGCTTGATTTGCGCTATGAGCGGTTTGAAACCAGCGGCGCAGGGTTGTTTACAGGAGGCCAGACGGATATGGTCAGCTTTAGTCTTGATCGTCCTTTGTCGCGCGTGTGGACCGTATCCACGGATTTAGGGTACTCCCACAACGATCGCCTGCAGCCGCTGACGCCACAACAGATACTGGCTTGTACGAATACTCGAAGTTCCCAAAATGCGTGTCCTGCCAATGACGCGAAGGCCTTTCAGGACGGTTTCGCAGGGGTGTCCTTGCACCGCTATTTCGGACGCGAATGGCACGGGTTCGCCAGCTACCAGTTCAGCGAACTGTGGTTTGACGACTCGTTCTGCGTGCCAGGCACCCCATGCAGCCGGGTCTCCAACCGACACGTAATGACGCTGGGATTGGACTGGACCCCTCGGCCAATCCGCATTGACTGATTTCAGGCCGTACGAGCCGACGATTGCGCGGCGCGACAGGTCAGATCGGACATAAAGGAAAATGATCACGAATCGTGAACTAACTATGCAGGATTACACGGCGATGTTGCGCCGCCGGGCGTGGATCATCATGATCCCCGCCCTGCTGGCGCCATTGGCGGGATATCTGATCTCGTATGCCTTCCCGGCCAAATACACCTCGCAGTCTGTGGTCCTGGTCGAGGGCCAGAAGGTTCCCGAATCGATGGTGCAACCGGTTGTCTCCGAGGATCTGACGGCTCGCGTGTCGACCCTGCAGCAGCAGATTCTAGCCGAGAGCAAACTGCGGGCTCTCGTGCAACGGGTTTTCCCGGGGAGGAAGCCAGACGAAGTCGGTGCGATGATCGACACGATTCGAGCGAGCATGTCGGTTGAGCCTGTGCCATCGGATCTGCTGTCCATTGGATCGGGCGGCAAGAAGAAAAAGCCGAACTCCAGTCCTTTCCCCGGTTTCTATGTGAAATATACCGCTCCGAATGCGCGCGAAGCTCAATTGCTCTGTAATGAACTCACCAGTTTGCTGGTGATTGAGAACTCGAATCAGATTGCAGAAGCGGCCACAGGTACGTCGGAAGTGCTGAACCGCGGCATCGAAGATGCCAAGAACAATCTCAATGGCATGGATGCAAAGCTGGCGGAGTTCAAGAAGCAGTACGTCGGTCAACTCCCAACCGATCAGGAGAACAACCTCAAGATTCTGACCGGGTTAAACTCGCAACTCGAAGCCAACACGCAGACGTTGAATCGCGCGCAACAGGACAAGGCCTATACCGAATCCATATTGGCGCAGCAGGTCGCCGCGTGGAAGAGTTCACAGAATTCCACCAACCCGGAGACCTTGCAGAAGCAGCTTTCAGAGCTACAGACACAATTGCTGGAGTTGAAGTCGAAATATACCGATGATCATCCCGATGTGATCAAAACCATGGCCGACATCGACGGCGTGAAGAAGAAGCTCGCGGAGCTCAACAAGACCTCCACGGACAGCGCGGAGGACAGCAGCGAGAAGGCTTCCGCGAGCGAGCCCGCCGAAATCCGTCAACTGCGTCTGCAGCTTCATCAGTATGGAGATCTTATCGCCGCGGCCACGCGCGATCAGAAACGGCTGCAGCAGGAGATTTCGGGGTACCAGAGCCGGATCTCACTGAGCCCGGCGGTAGAAGAGCAATACAAACAGCTAACTCGCGATTACGACAATGCTCAGAAGACGTACGAGGACCTGCTGTCCAAGAAAAGCTCCGCGGATATGACGGTGAAGATGAACAATCAGGCGGTGGGAGAGCGCATGTTCCCGCTCAATCCGGCCGACCTTCCTGACAGTCCGAGCTTTCCCAACCGTTTGTTCTTTGCGCTGGGCGGACTGGCTGCCGGGATCGCGGTCGGAGCGGGAATCGCTCTGCTGCTGGAAATGAAGGACACCTCCATTCGCAATGAGCGTGATGCGGAGGCGGTTCTGGACCTGCCAATTCTGATTGCTGTGCCGTGGGTGGGGACTCCGTCGGTCGAAACAAATGGGAAGTTCAAATTCTGGCAGCGTAAGAAAACGCAGGGAGACGGGAGCGCGGCGGCGAGAGCATAGGCGTCATCAGCTTCGAGACTTACTATGTACAAAGAGTTTTTCGGACTACGAGCGAACCCGTTCAACGTGAATCCCGACCCGCGTTTTCTGTTTCTGACGCGGCACACGGAAGAAGCGCTGGCCTGCCTGACCTACGGCATCCAGAGCCGCAAAGGGTTTGTGCTGCTGACTGGCGAAGTCGGAACAGGGAAGACCACTCTGATCAATAAGCTGCTGGAGTGGCTGCGCCTGCAGCAGGTCGCCACCGCCTTCGTTTTCAATTCCCGGCTGGACGTGCCCCAGTTCCTCGACTACATGATGGCCGACTTTGGGATTCCCTGCGATTCCAAGGCCAAGAGCCAGATCCTGCTGCGACTCTACAACTGGCTGCTCGACCGTTTTCGCGGGGGAGAGACAGCGGTACTCATCGTGGATGAGGCGCAGAATCTCTCCGAAGAAGTGCTGGAAGAGATTCGGATGCTCACGAACCTGGAGACGTTCACGGAAAAACTGCTCCAGATCGTTTTGGTTGGGCAACCGGAGCTGGAACAGAAATTGAAGCAGCCACAACTTCGTCAGCTCCGGCAGCGTCTAACGTTGCGCGCGAAAACCCATCCGCTGACGATCGACGAAACCACGGCTTATGTGCAGCAGAGATTGCGAATCGCGGGCTCGGGCGGACATCAGATTTTTGCTCCTGAGTCGCTAACGTTGATTCACAGTTATTCTGCCGGGATTCCACGGGTTATTAACCTACTGTGTGAGCATTGCCTGGTCAGCGCATTTGTTGATCAGCAGAAGGTAATCGAGCCCGCCGTGGTGGATGCGGTCGCGCGCGACTTCGATCTGGGCGACGCGATGTCGTCTGGTGCGGTGGCCGCGCCCTCGCCCAGTACTGGCGGAAACAAGTTCGACCTGGTCAATGCGTTGCAGACTCTGGCGACTCTCGCAGACCGGTTACGTGAGGAAGAAAAGGAGACCTCCTCCCCTAGTGAAAGGAAGCTATGAGCCGAATTCATGAAGCTTTGAAGAAAGCCGAACAAGAGCGAGCCAGCGCCCAGGGGGGAGTACCGGTTGGCTTCGCGAGCGCTCCGGTTGCCGAAGCCCCCAAGTATGAGGAGGTCCATGTGGCCCCAGTGCCCCCCAATTCAGGGGCGCGGGACCCTGGCGGCCCGTTCAGTCTGGAAACACTGCTGGCCCGATGTCCGCAGAGGGAGTGGACTCCCGACCTGCAAACCATGTTGTTCATGAACGGCAACGACAGCGCCAAGGGTACTGAGGAATACCGGACTTTGAGGTCCCGTCTGTATCACATCCGGGAGAAGATGCCGCTCAAGAAGCTGCTGGTGACCAGTGCCCTTCCCAAAGAGGGCAAGTCCTTCACGTCGGCAAATCTTGCGCAGGTTATGGTCCGGCAACATGGCCGGCGGGCGTTGCTGATCGACGCCGATCTGCGCGCACCACGGCTGCACCAGATGCTGGGAGCCCCGAAGGGCCCCGGCTTGGCAGAGTACCTATTAGGCAAAGCCGACGAAGCTTCTGTGATGCAGCGCGGACCTATGGAAGGACTGTTCTTTATCGCGAGTGGCGAGTCCCTTGAGGATCCGGCAGAACTGGTCGCGAGTGGAAGGTTGAAGATTCTATTGCAGCGCGTCGAACCGTTGTTCGACTGGATCATTGTTGATTCTCCTCCAGCCGTGCCGGTTTCGGATGCCAGCGTGCTGGCCAAGGCCTGTGACGGTGTGCTCATGGTCGTACGTTCCAACTCGACGCCATCCGACGTAGCGCGCAAGGCTCGCATGGAATTCCCGGACCAGATGCTGGTGGGCGTGGTGTTGAACGGAACCGACCGGGCGGAAGCAGAATACGCCCGCTACTACTACGAAACACATGAGAAGAAGGTACCTACGAAGCAGTCCTAGGGGAGTAATAGTGTGATCCGGCTCTTCCGAGTGTATTACCCGCTGCGCTCTCTGATTCTGCTGGCGGTTGAGGCCTTGATTGTCTGGTTGTCCTTTGTTCTGGCGACCACCCTCCAGAACCAGGAGAACTGGTGGCTTCTGCTGAATGTGGAGGGCGGGTACCTGAAGATCTTGGGCGTGACCGTGATGGTCCTACTTTTTTCGCACTGGCTCGATTTGTACGACACGTCGATTTTGGGCGAAAAATGGGATCAGATCTTCCGCATCTTAATGGTGCTGGGCTCTGTCGCTCTCGGACTCTCCGCGATCGGTTTTGTGTTCCCGCAGTTCCTTCCCGGCAATGGATCATTTCGCACCGGGATCATTGTCCTGACCTTTACGCTCTTCCTGTGGCGCATCGCGTACGCGTGGATTGTGCATCAGCCCTATTTCCGACAGAGGGTGTACGTGTTGGGCACCGGAGATCGGGCCCAGCGGTTGCTCACCGGTTTGCGGCAGCGAAGTGAACTCGGGATTGAAGTTGTAGGCTGGACCGGAAACATCGAGGGAGAATTAACGCGGGAGTCGGTTGCGTCGCATCTGGTGGGAGTGGTCCAGGAGCGGAGAGTGCATCGCGTCATTGTGGCGTTGGCCGATCGCCGCGGGACACTTCCAGTGGAAGAACTGCTCGCGCTTCGGTTGTCGGGAGTAAAAGTCGAAGAAGCCACGTCCTGGCTGGAGAGAATCACCGGGCGAATCGAAGTCGACCAACTGTATCCCAGTTGGCTGATCTTCGCCGAAGGATTTCGGCTGAGCGCTTTCAACCACATCATGCGGCGAATCCTGAATTTCACGGCCGCGCTGATCGGACTTATCTTTGCGTTGCCGGTTCTCCCCTTCGTTGCCCTCGCAGTGAAATTCGGTTCTCCGGGCCCAATCTTCTATCGCCAAATGCGCGTTGGCCGGGGCGGAGTCAACTTCTTCTGCTACAAGTTCCGTACCATGCGGCGGGACGCAGAGGCCGACACCGGCGCCACCTGGGCTCAAGATAATGATCCACGGATTACTCGGGTCGGCAAGTTTTTGCGCTCTTCGCGCCTTGACGAGATTCCCCAGCTATGGTGCGTGCTGAAGGGAGACATGCACTTCGTAGGCCCTCGTCCGGAGCGTCCCGAATTTGTCGATTGGCTGAGCAAAGAGATTCCCTACTACGGTGTGCGTCACACGGTGCGGCCTGGGATTACAGGTTGGGCGCAAGTTCAATACAAGTACGGCAACACCCTGGAAGATGCCCGCGAGAAACTGCAGCACGACCTGTTCTACATCAAGAACGCTTCTGTGGGATTGGATTTCTGGATCGTCTTTCAAACCGTGAAGATCGTGTTGCTCGGACGGGGCGCACGATGAGCGCATCGCGCTGGCGTGCGAACCATCCCGAGGCCGCAGCAGCGCCGGCCTCGTTCCTTCCTCCTGCCGGAGCTGCCAGGAAATCCAACGCTGCATATTCCGCGCTCCTGTTCTTCACGGTGTATTACTTTCTTCGCCCAGAGGATTTCATCCCGGGCTTGGCACACATTCCCTTGGCCAAGATTACGGGAGCCGTCGCGCTGCTGGCGTTGCTTCTGGTGCCATCCAAGGATCGGCCGCGGTTTCCGCTAGAAATCAAGGTTCTATTTCTCTTGTTCTGTCAGACCGTGCTAACGATCCCCTTCGCCTACTGGAAGGGCGGTTCAGCCAACATCGTCTTCAACGGTTTCTCTAAATCTGTCATTGTTGCGGTGCTCGTCTTCTTTGCCGTCACTAAGCTTTCCGATCTCCGCAAATTGTTGTTCGTGCAGGCGGCAGTGATAGCTTTCGTCACGGTTGCCTCTGTGATGGCCCACCATATGGACTCGGCAGGACGCCTGATGGGATTGCAGCAGGGGACCCTGGAGAACCCGAACGACCTGGCCATGAATATCGCCATCAGTTTTCCCCTGTCGGTGGCGTTCCTGTTGAATGCCAAGGGCGGCCGGAAAGTCGTATGGCTCATCACTCTCGCCTTCATGATGTACGGCGTCGTCGCGACCTATTCCCGTAGCGGAATGGTCGCGCTGGCGATCACAGCTCTGATCTGCCTATGGGAGTTTGGCATCAAAGGGAAACGCCGGTCCGTGCTGGCGGGAGCCGCTTTGGTGGGCATCATCGGCGTCGCGGTCATGGCTGCGCAACCGCACTACATGGCCCGCCTCGAGACCCTGGTGCGCGGCGGCGACGTGGAGGGTGCTGACGACAAGGGAACTCTGGAAGCCCGTTCGACGTTGCTGAAAAAAGCCCTGGTGATTGCAGTTCAGCATCCCCTGTTCGGCGTGGGGCCGGGTAACTATCAGGTCGTATCCGACGAGTGGCACGTAGCCCACAACACCTATGCCGAACTCGCTGCCGAGACAGGTTTCCCCGGATTGATCCTGTTCCTCGTGCTGTTGGGAGCAGCCTTTCGGAAGCTGCGAGCCATCCGCGCTCTGCCGGGCTTCGACGCTGACCCCGAGGTCCGCCTGTGGAGGAGCGCGCTGTGGGCAAGCCTGGCTGCCTACGCCATAGGGTCTCTGTTCGCCTCCAGCGAGTACAACCTCTTTCCGTATTTCATCGTGGGATACATCTGTGTTCTCCATAACATCGTCATCCGAATGCCGGCAGGAAGCGCCGAAGTAAGGGAACCGGGCAATCGAACTGGGGCCGGAAAGAGAAAGCGCGAACTAGCCTGGGGCCGCTAAACCGACCCCGGCCACTACGGCTTTTGCATCGCTGGACCCATCCTCGCTTGGTGCCCGCCGCCTACCGGGCCTGCCAAACTTGCCGTGCTAGAATTCTCTCCAGCACCCGCTTCAGAACCACCACTTTCGCTGATGACTGACACCAACCCGGCAACTTCCGCCAGCATTGCGGAAGACGTCATCGCTATCTTGCGTTGCCTCGCCTGCACCGGAACGCTGCATCGCGCCGCCGGCGAACTGGTATGCCGTTCTTGCGGGAAGAAGTATCCCATCGTGAATGGCGTCCCTCGTTTTGTGGAAGCTGAGAACTACGCCGGCAGCTTTGGATTCCAATGGCAAACGTTCGACCGTACACAACTGGACACCGACTCCAGCCGCCGGTCGGAAAGCGACTTCCGGCAGCGCACCGGATTTCGCCCGGAAGACCTTAAGGGCAAGCTTGTGCTCGATGTCGGTTGCGGCATGGGACGGTTCGCGGAAGTGGCCACGCGCTGGGGCGCGCGCGTTGTCGGGATCGATTTGAGTCTGGCGGTCGAATCGGCAGTGCGCAATCTCGGCGGGCGCTCCGCCACTGTTCTGCAGGCCGATGTCTTCAAGTTGCCCTTTGCGCCGGAGAGTTTCGACTATATTTACAGCATCGGAGTGCTGCACCACACGCCTAACTGCGAGCAAGCCTTCAAGGGTCTTCCGAGACTGCTGAAACGGGGAGGCCGGATCGCCGTGTGGCTCTACAGTTCCTATAACGCCTGGTACCGGTTCAGCGACCTCTACCGCGTCGTCACCCGCCGCATGCCACCCAGGCTACTGCACAAGCTTTGCTATGGGGTGGTTCCGCTTTACGGTGTGCACCAACTTCTCCGGCGGATTCCCCTCGTCGGGCGCCGCGCCAGCAGTCTCCTCGCTTTCGTGATTCCCATGTCGTTCAACCCCGATCCGAAGTGGCGAGTGTTGGACACGTTCGATTGGTACTCACCCTGGTACCAGTCCAAGCACACGTACGAAGAAGTCTTCCGCTGGTTCGAAAGCTGCGGGTTGGAGGACTTGCGCGTAATCGAGCAGCCCATCGCGGTGCAAGGCCGCATGCCGTTGCAACGCATCGAGCACGGGAATCCATCGGCGGCGCGCGAAGCGGAGATTCCTGTTCCCCGCTAGAAACCCAATGCAAGGCTATGCGCACTTATGAGCTCTCGGCAGATTCAAGCGCACAAGGATCTCATCGTAAGCCCACCCGGCGAAACAGCCGAGTAGCAGATCGATCTCCACCAGGAAGCGAAGATCGGACCAGTAAAGGACGGCTGCGATCGAAAGCAGATTAAGCACGATGAGCGATGCCAGCAGCATCGGTTCCGGCTCACGAAGATTCCCTCGGGCGACGAGGCCAACGACCCCGACCGGGAACAGGGCCAGCCAGTACAGAAGGAGCACGAGCTTCGCATACGCCAGTGGATGGTCTCCGTTCGATTGGAAAACTCACGATATGACACCGGTCGCCGCAATCCGCGGTTGGCGCAGGAAGTCGCAGGCTCCGATCTTCGAAGCGGAAATGTGTGGGATAGAATGATTGCTGCTGGGCAGTGCGCTTAAACCTATTTCGCGACTGGGGCTCAGAGGTGAAACGATGTGCGGGATAGCAGGAATCATTGGCCGCGGGGGCGAGCAGATCGCCGCTGAAGTAGTCCGGCAGATGACGAATGCGATTGTCCATCGCGGCCCCGACGATGAAGGCATCTACGCGAAAGGCGCGGTCGGCCTGGGGATGCGGCGCCTCAGCATCATCGATCTTTCCGGCGGGCGGCAACCGATCCACAACGAAGACGAGACGGTGTGGGTGGTCTTCAACGGTGAGATCTACAATTTTCGCGAGTTGCGGGCAGAACTCGAGAGCCGCGGCCATCACTTTTATACCCACAGCGACACCGAAGTCATCGTGCATCTTTACGAAGAGATGGGCGCGGATTGCGTCAGCAGGCTGCGGGGCATGTTTGCCATCGCTCTCTACGACGCGAAGCGCGACATTCTTCTCCTGGTGCGTGACCGGCTGGGCAAAAAGCCGCTGCACTATGCCTCGCACCAGGGGCGGTTGCTTTTCGGTTCGGAAATCAAGTCGATGCTCGCGGTCGCGCCGGAACTGGCGCAGATCGATCCGCAAGGCATTCTGCAGTTTCTTTACTTCGGCTACATCGTCGACCCTGGTACCGCGTTCCTGCCGATCCGGAAACTTCCTCCCGGCCACCTGCTCGAGTTCAAGAACGGACAAGCCGCGGTGCGCCGGTATTGGGACCTGCCGGCCTACAACACTCACGATCCCAAATCAGAAGGCGAGTGCCTGGAGGAGTTGGAAGCGCGGCTGGAAGAGGCAGTGCGCATCCGACTGATCAGCGACGTGCCTCTGGGGGCGCTGCTGAGCGGCGGGGTTGATTCTTCGGTGGTGGTCGCGCTTATGGCGCGCAACAGTTCGCTGCCGGTAAAAACGTTTTCCATTTCCTTTCCGCACGAGGACTTCAACGAAGGCGAATACGCCCGAGAGGTGGCCCGGCATTTCGGCACCGAGCATCATGAATTCGTCGTGGAGCCTGACATCGAGCAGACACTTGGCTTTCTTACAACGATGATGGAAGAGCCGTTCGGCGACTCGTCGATGATTCCGACGTATCACGTGTGCCGCATGGCGCGGCAGCATGTGACTGTAGCGCTCTCAGGCGACGGCGGAGACGAACTGTTTGGCGGCTACGACCGGTACCAGGTGCACCTGGAGCGGGAGAGGATTGGCTCGGTACCGGGCTGGGCCGGGCGCGGATTTCGCGAATGGGTGTATCCGAGGTTGCCGTCGGGCACGCGCGGCCGGCGCCTGGCGTTTCATCTCTCGCTGAACGCCCGCGACCGGTTCATCGACAGCGTTTCGTACTTGCCGGTGCTTGACCGGGAAAGGACATTGCTCTCGAAGGACTTCCTTTCCTGGGCGGGAGAGGACTCCGCGCCCGCCGCGACCTATCGCAGTTACTTTGATCAGGCACAATCAGGCGATACACTGGGGCATCTTCTCTATGTCGACACCAAGACCTATCTTCCTGGCGACATCCTCACAAAGATCGACCGCATGAGCATGGCGACCTCGCTGGAGGCGCGCTGCCCGATCCTTGATCACTTATTCGTGGAGTGGGCGACATCGCTTGGCTCGAAGTGGAAGATGCACGGCGGAGTACGCAAATATCTTCTGCGTAAGCTGGCTGAACGTGTTGGTGTTCCAACGCGCGTGCTGGAACGCAGGAAGCAGGGATTTGCCATGCCCCTGACGCACTGGTGGCGGGGAGAACTCAGAGACGGCATGCTGAGCATGCTGCTGGAGCCACAGACTCTGCAGCGGGGATATTTCGATCCCAAGGCGGTGCGGACGCTGGTCAACGAACATCTCAGCGGACGCCGCAACCGCCCGACTGACATTTGGCTGCTGCTGATCTTCGAGTTGTGGCATCGCAATTTTCTCCGCACCGCCGGAGGACTCGGGAAGGCGAAGTTTTCCCCCGGCGGTCAGTTGTCTGGCGCACAGGCCCACAGCGAAGTGCCAGCGAAACTGAACACTGTGAGGGCAGACTAGACCGGAACATGTCCAATGCGCACGGCACAGCGAGCAGCGCGGCGGTGCGGCGGCGGGAAGCGCACATTTCCGAGAGCACCCGCACCGTGGTCTCAGTTCTGGACCTGAACCCCAGAAAATTCGGGTCGATAGAAGAGTACATGGCGCTGTTGGCGCGGGGCTTGTGGGAGCGGGGATGGCGCTCGGTATTTGTCCTGCCGGAGCCGGTACCTTCCGAGATACTGCGCCACTTCGACAGCACTGGGGCGATTTTCGAGATCATCCCAGAAATCAGCGGTGAGCGTGGCTTTTGGAGCTTGCGCAGAGCCCTGCGGAAATATCGTGCCGCGGTTGCGCACTTTCATTTCTTCAGTCCGTTTTCGCTGTATCCGATCGCGGCATGGCTGAGCGGATGCCGGCTGATTGTGTTTACACAGCATAGCCGCCTGAGCGAGCGGGCAAGCCGTTCGCGCGCTTGGAAGGGGGTTCTCTGGGATCGCTGCGTGTTGCGGCTGACGGCCACGCAGATTCTCACGGTAGCGGCGCATCTAAAAGCGACGCTGGTCGATTCGTATCGGTTACGTCCGGCGAGCATTCGAGTGTTGTATACCGGGGTGAACCTGCGGCGTTTCCAGCCGGTTCCGGGCGAAGATCTCGCGGACTTGCGGGGAGAGCTTGCGATCAAAACCGACGAGCGGGCGGTTGTGGCAGCTGCCTATCTTGTCGCGGGCAAGGGAATGCGCGATTTAGTCGCGGCCTCACCCGCTCTGCTGCGCGAACATTCCAACGCAGTGTTCGTGATTGTCGGAGACGGACCGGAACTGGAACCGTTGAGGGCATTGGCGCGGGAGTTAGGAGTCTCCGAGAGGTTTCGTTTCCCCGGGCTGCGCTCGGACGTGAACCGATTCATGGGGCTGGCGGACGTGGTTGTTGTTCCATCCGTCTACCGGGATACGGCTCCTCTGGCCGTGGTGGAAGCGATGGCTTCGGGTCGGCCCGTGATCGGCACGCGGGTGGGCGGAATTCCGGAACTGATTGCAGACGGAGAGACGGGGATCTTGGTGGATCCGCAGGCCCCGCAGCAACTCGCGTCCGCTTTGATTGGATTGCTGGCAGACTCCCAACTGGCCCGCGCGATGGGGGCAGCAGGGAGACAGCGGGCAGAAAGACTTTTTTCCGCCGATCGCTGGATCAACGAAACGATTGCGTTTTACCAAGAGCATCTGTCCTGAAGGATAGCGCCCGGAATCATGCCACCTTCCCAATGGCAAAAAGCGACGAGCACCCTGCGTTGGCTGCCTGCCTTCTGCTGGCAGAGGCTGGTGCGGCCTGCGCCTCGCGGCGAGAGGATCCATCTGATCTTCGCGCTAGCCGATCACTTTGAGCCGGCAACTCTAGCCGGACCCGGGGGGAGATTCGCCGATCTTTCCACCCAGCAGCAAAGGATGGAACGCTGGTGCCGGGAGTACCCCAAACTCGTCGAGGCGTGGCCAGACAGCGACGGATTGCCTTTTCGACACACGTACTTCTACCCGGCGGAACAATACGAACCGGGGATCGTGCGCCAGTTGGCCGAGCACTGCCGCTCGGGTTGGGGCGAAGTTGAAATCCATCTGCACCATGGGATCGAAGCTCCGGACACCGCTGCCAATCTGGGGAACGTATTAACACGATTCCGCGACGCGCTCGCGACAGAGGGTTGCCTGTGCCGATTCGAGGGAGAGGACAAACCTCGATATGCCTTCGTGCACGGGAACTTTGCGCTGGCGAACTCTCGCCGCGGGCGGTTCTGCGGAGTGGATAACGAAATGCAGATTCTCGCGGAAACCGGCTGCTACGCGGACTTCACGCTGCCTTCGGCTCCGCTGGAAAGCCAGGTGGCCAAGATCAACGCGATGTATGAATGTGCCCTGCCGCTGAGCCAGTCGGTTCCGCACCGTCTGGGGCGCGACCTGCGCCGCGGACATGCGCCCCAGTTTCCGCTGATCATCCAGGGACCGCTTGCGATCCGGTTGCGCGGCAGACTTCCCTTTGCGGCCATCGAGAACGGAGATGTGGCCACAAACAATCCGCCGACGCTTGAACGCGCGGCATTGTGGCGGCGAGCCGCAGTGCAAGTGAAGGGACAGCCAGAGTGGACGTTCATCAAGCTGCATTGTCACGGCATGTCACCGAAGGATGAGGCGGTGATGCTGGGTCCGCTCATGACCCAGTTTCTGCGGGGTCTGACGACGTTGCGCGAAGCCGATACGCGGGTCCGCGTGCATTTCGTGACCGCGCGCGAGTTGGTGAACATTGCGCTGGCGGCGTGCGCCGGGGAATCTGGGGACCCGAACTTGTACCGGAACTATCGGCTCAAGAGAATTGCCGCACCGCATTAAGGCGGCAGAGCGTATGGTGCGCCGTTACCACTGGGAAACGCCGGAAGTCGCCTGGCGGATGGCTTCCATGTCGGCTCCAACATCCTTGCCGTCACTGGCAGCTTTCTTGTACTTGCTCTCGGGCGCCAAGCCGTAGCGAAGGGCCGACGCACCCTCAGTCTCCAACCTCGCCCCACGCCAATCGGCGGAGAACAACTGTCCGGAGGGGTAGATCTTGCGACCGATATCGCCGATGACCAGGTTCTTCTGGAAGACCGGCGTGTCGAAACAGCTGTCGAGAACCTCGGGAACGGTGGCTCCGCACCCGAGCACTCCGTACTTCCCATGGGGCACGATATTGTCGGAGAACACGAAACGCGGGATCTTGTGCGCGGCCGGATCGTGGACGAACAGGAAGCTCTTGGGACCGTCCGTGGCGGTATTGTGGCGAATGCTGACGTCCTGCACGACCGGGCATTGGGGGCAGGTGCCGATCACAAAGAGACGTGAGTCTCCGCCCCATTTGGCGGCGTCGATGTCGTCAAACAGGTTGTCGTGCACGCTGATGCGCTGCGATCCCTGCGAGATGGCGCCCTGGTCGGTGGGCGCGTTGAAGATGGTAAAGGCAGCGCCGGCGTGGCGAATGATGTTGTAGCGCCACGTGATGTCGGCGGCGAGGCAGACCGGGCAGCGTCCGTTCTGGTTTTTCGGCGTGATGACGATCGCGGTGCCCCACATGTTTTCGAAGATGTTTCCCTCGACCAGCATGCGTTGTGCGTTCTTGACTTCGAAGAGATCCTTCACGGTGAACTTGATCCCCACGAAGCCGGGATCAGTGGGGCGCCAAACGAGAGGCTTGTAGAGGTGATTGTGGCGGATCTCGATGTCGGAGGGAGTCGTGGCAGCGGCGCCGCCGCCAAACATCATGTTCTCGCCGGCGGCTTCGAGGTAGTTGTTGATGATGGCGTAGGGGCCGCTGCCTCCGGGGCCGCCGATCGCTTGCGTGTCGGCTCCATTGAAGTGTATGTCGGAAATGAAGGAGTCCACGACGGCGAGGTAGCGGCTGTTGAATCGGACTCCCTGTTGCGAGTCGTCGGTGGCGGTTCCGTGGATCCAGCAGCGGTCGACGATGACGTGATCCGCGGCGTCGGAGATGTTGAGAATCGAGTAGGCAAGCTTGCCGGGAATCTGCGTCAGTTCAAGGCCGATCAGGCGGTAATGGTTCGCACCATCCGCGACCAAGACCGGAGGCTGGCCAACGATCTTCGCCATCACATTCTTTGTGGACGTGCACGACAACGACATGCCGTGCAGTGTGTTGATTCCGGCGTAGCAGGGATTGATGCGGCCCCCTTCGGGGGGCAGGATGGAGTCAGGAGCGCTGGTTCGAATGACGATCCAGTGGGCGTCGTCGCAGGGCTTAGCAGGCAGCTTGTAGGTTGTGTTAAAGCTACCGCCAGCTTCCAGTTCGATGGTGTCTCCGCAATGGGCGGAGTCGAGCGCTGCCTGCAGGTCCTCTGTTGCGCCGACCTTTCTGCTCTTACCCGGCGCGGGCGTGCTCGACAGGGAAGTCGCCACATGCAAACGGGGCAGTTCGGCGGGTCCATCGAAAGAGCCAGCTCTTGCCGGTGTGGACCGGGGAGAAGCCTGAGGGAACGTTGTTCCCGTCGCGAGGATTAGAAGGACGAGTGCAGGCAGGCAAGGCCCAAGGGTTGGAACGCGTCGGTTCGTCAAAGGAATCTACGCCAGATTACCACTGGGAAACTCCCGACGTCTTGGAGTTGAGGGCTTTAATGTCGGGCCCCGGCGATGGGGCGTAGTAGGGGCTGTTGGGCAGCAGCTGATAGTTGCCGCCGTCTCCGTTTCGGAAGTCGCGGAATTCTACCGAGGACCAGTTAGCGGGGAACCAGTTACCCGGTGGGTAGACAGCAGAGCCCCCGTCAACGAAGACATTCCCCGCTGAAAATGCGACGACCCGACCGGTGTGCGCGAGAAGCCCGGCCCCGGCCGGCGGAGGACTAACGCAGCAGGCGCGCGCGCACGCGCTCATAGACCGTGTTGCCCAGAAGACGCTTGCTGAAGGCGCGTCCATAGTCCAGTAAACGCATGCGCAGAAGGCCTTTGCCGTGGCAGCGGCGCTGGAAGGTGTTCTGGTCGGTATCTCGCATGACAACGACTCTTCCAAGAGTGAAGCGATCGGCGTCGGGTGGGTTCGCGTGCGCGCGGCTGGTTGCCAGGGAGAGGTAGCCGGCTTCCTTCGCGAGTTCGGCCGCGCGTCGATTCCAGCGTCCCCCCGGGCAGGAAAAATGGTCGACCTGGCGACCGATGATGTCCTCGAGTGCTTTCTTCGCGTCGACAATTTCGTAATGCAACTGCTGCTGGCTGAGATCAGTCAAATGGGGATGTGTCATCGAGTGGCAGCCCACTTCAAAACCCTGGTCGCAGATCTCGCGCAGTTGGGAGCGGGTGAGGAATCCGGGCTTCCCGAGAAAGTTGACGGTCACATAGAACGTAGCGTGGAAGCGCAGTTCGTGAAGCAGAGGCGCGGCCGCAATGAGGTCGGTTTCGCATCCGTCATCGAAGGTGATCACGATGTCCCGGTTTCCACAAGCGCTTAGGGCCTGCCCGACGCTGAGACCTTGCCACCCGTCGGCCTGCAACCATGAGCACTGGCTGCGGAAAGCGGATTCCGGCACCGCGTATCGCACATAGCCGGACTGCCGGTCGCAGAGGGCCCGGCCGGGCAGTTCGATCTCGTGGTACATCAGGTAGACGGGCATGAGAGATTCTCTCAGAGGTTCACCGGACCGTCACCGTCGCCACGATCCAGATAGACCCGCGACTCTTTCTCCACGAACGGGTGCAACTTTTCGGTGAGCGCGGGAGAAGCCGCGAAGATGAAGTTCGACGGGCCTTGGAAGAAGCCGGCATCGGAAAAGGCGTGGCGCCACGCCCGATGCGAGTGGTTGGCGATGACCAGGTCCACCCCTCGACCCTCCAGAAGACGCGTGGCAGCGCTCACGACGATTGACGCATTCTCGGGTCTGGCCAGGCAGTCGGCAATGGAACCCACACGCAAGTCGCCGAAGTACTTGTTGCCGTTCATTTGCGTATCCAGCAGGACAGCCCAGCCCGCCGGACGCTGGGCGCCGCCAACCCGCAAACAAAGGAAGTTCTTGCGGGCCGGGTACAGGATATTCAGCGTGGTGCTGTCGCGGTTGCCGATCATAACGTACGACGGTGAGCAATTCCGCCAGACTTCATCCGACCACGGTCCGAAACCGTCGATGACTTCGGATGCGGTGTGCGCAACGTGCCGCGAGCGGATCCATTGCCCAGCCGTGATGCCAAGCCAACCGGCGCCCGTTACGGCGGCCACTCGAGCGGCGGAGCGGCGGAGCAGCGACGAGCGCAATAGCCCGATCTGCCGCAGGAGTCTGTTGGGGTGATGGATTCGATAGAAGAAGGGAATCGCGCACAACTGCCAGCGCATTGCTTTCAGCATAGTCGGCAAGGGGCGATCGAAGCCGCCCATACCGAGAGCAAAGAGTTCAGGTTCCATCTTCATGGCGGAGCGCAGCATGTGTACACCGACGCCCGCGAATTTCTTGTTGACGATGCCCTCCGAGACGGGCAGGTGATAATACGCAAGCATCTGTTTCGAGCCAGCGAGCAGGAATTCCTGGTACTTCAAGATGAATCCGCCCCGAACGATTTCGTCCTCCAAGGCGAGGTAATACTGCTGATAGATGCGGCGCGACTCCAGGCGAGGGAGCCAGTAGGGGATATTGCTCTCGGGGAAACGGACCTCGGGCGAGATGCCGCCGGCTGCCAGCCGCCGGTTGAACTCCTTGACGGCCGGAATTCTGTCCTCCGTGTAAGGCTGAATGCGGATGGGCATGAGGTCAACCGAGTTTGTCTTACCTCGATGGGGGCTGCAGTTTGCGATCAAGGACGGCAAGTACGCTGGGAATGCTGGTCATGTCGTCGATTTCCTCCGGTTCAAACTGCAGGTGGAACTCCTGCTCCAACGCCAGCACCAGATTCAGATGGTGGACGGAATCCCAAGTTTCCATGGTTTCGCTCGACACGGACTCCGTGATCTGCCCGGGAGTTACTTCAAGCACGTCGGCCGCGATTCTGCGGAGTCGTTCAAACAGGGATGGGTTCATAGGTTGTCTCCGGGCACGACTCTAAGCCGAATCCAGTCGGGGCAGGACAGATTGCTGGCTGAGAGATCCAGAGTCCACAGGGAGGCGCCGCCGTTTTCGCTTGCCTTGGTCATCCCGTGGGACGAATAAAAGTCCCGGGCTGGCGCATTCTTCTTGGTGGGCAAGAACCAGCCTTGCAGGCGGCGTGCACCACGGGATCGTGCGTGATCGGCCAGGAACCAGAGGAAAGCGGTTTCAACGGTGCGGCCGATGACGCGGCAACTCAGGAGAAAAGTATCGATCTCGCAGATCGGATGATCGGCTTGTTGGAAATGCGCAATCGCCGCCCCCACCAGGCCATTATCGCCGAAGCGATCGCGCACCGCGATGGAGAAGCAGTTCCAGCCTGGGGCACGCGACATCTCGAGCAGTTGCTGCTCAGAGTAGCGGCGCGTGGTCAGGTTAAACTGATTGGTCTTGTTGATGAGTTGGGCGATCCGGGGCAGGGTGGCGCCGCTTAAAGCAGCGATTTCAGCTTCCTGCTCCAGCGAACGAAAGAATTCCTCACGGGACGTAGTGCCATTCTGAAGTGCCTGCCTTACACGTTGGGCCTGATACATGGTGCCGCGTTCCTGATCTTCTCGAGAGAGAGAGAGTCTCTCGAAGGCGGGATACTCGCGAAGTGTGCGGGCGAACTCCATGGGATCGTTCGGCAGGTCGAGGACCATGACCTCCGGGAGTTCGGCGCGCATCTGCTGGCGTTCCGTGGGATTGTCGTCGAGAAAGGCCACCGCGTCGGTGCCCAGGTTCAATTCGGTGGCAATCTCGCGCAGGTTCTGCGATTTATCTCGCCAATTGATACGCATCGCCGCGAAATGGTGGGCGCGCAGCAGCATCCCGGGATGTTTTTCGATGGCCTCCATCGCGTCGTCGAAGTTGTTCTTGCTGCAGATGGCGAGCAGGATTCCGCGGGCATGAAGGTCCAGCAACACGCGCTGCAGTTCCTGAAAGGCAGCCCCAGGGTACTCTACGCCAAGCCGAATGCCGTGCAGGCCATCCTCGCCGATGATACCTTTCCACAACGTGTTGTCGAGATCAACTACCAGCAGCTTGGCTACCTTGCCGGTTAAAGGATGAAGAAAGCGGAGCCACTCTTTCGCCAGATCGTTCAGATGCGGAGCGGCAATCGGAAGCCGTACCGTCAGCCATTTTCGCTCGTCGTGCCAACTTCGGTAGCCGTGGCGGGAGACCAGAGCCTCGTAATCCAGGACGTATACATTCGGTTGTTCCAGGCACAGGGCCTGGAGTTCACGGTTGATCTGCAGGATAGCGGCTCGCTGCCCCGCGCCGGTCTGAGCGTCGAGCAGGCCAGCACCGGGGAACGGGGGCGGCTCGAAGTTGTGAACGATCAGGTGGGCTGGCGTGTTGCGGCGCACTGCTTGCATCCATTGGCGAAGCGGCGCGATAAAGCGATCGACGACGGCCGGCTCGGCCTCTGCCGGGAGAGAGCCGCACCAGAGAGCGGGATCGAGATCGCGTGTCTGGACTGCGAGGATTACTGCGTCCGGCGAGAAGGCGTAAAGTCGGCTGGCTGGATCAACCATCTCCTGCACGTAGGCGTTGAAATCGGAAAGCTGAACCTGGAGATCGATTCCGGCCAGGAATCCGGCGGCCCGCAAGAAAGGTATGACCGGCTCAACCGTGAACGAGCGAAGGATGGCTAGCCGATAAGACACCAGATTCAAGTGCGAACGGATTTTCTCGAATCGCTGAACCACGAACGAGGCGGCTGAAGCCGTTGGTTCCGAGCGCCACAATTCGCCGAGCAGGCTGGACGCGGCAGAAGCGTCACCACGCGAAATCAGATGCTCGATCTTTTCGCGCACGTCAGACGGGTTCATGGTTTCGTCAGGGCCGGGCCCGGGCCGCGTTCCAGATACTCGACCAGCAATTTTTGGGGCGTGTAAACCCATGCGATCAGCCTTCCGCCAAAAGCTGCGGCAGGAAGAGGCTGCTTCACGATGAGGCATCCCGTCGCGCGGCTCTGCTGCAGTTGAGCCGGCAAACTATCCACTTCGTAGCAAACATGATGAAGACCTCCGCCCCCGGCGACGAACTTGTGTAGGGGGGAATCGTCTCCAGCGGGCTCGACCAGTTCGAGAGCAGTATCGTGCGGCTGTCGCCGCAGGAACGTGACTCGAGCCTGCTGCAGGGGATCGTGGATGATTTCGCCGTTCCAGGGAATGCCCAGAGAACGTGAGAAACGAGGTCCGGCATCCGCAATCGACGCCACCACAAAGCCCACATGGTGAAAAGCGGGAGGCTCGGCGTTGCCTGGGGTTGAATCTGGCTGGTTAAGCTCAGGCATTCAGACTCACGGGCTCCGTTTGAGGGGATGGGGCGCGAAGGCCGGAGGCGGCGTCGATGGTTTTCTGCAGGGCTTCGACGAACCTTTGCGTAACGGTCGACCAATCGTATTTGCGCGCCGTGGCAGCGGCCGCTGTTTCATATCGCTTTCGGGTGGCGACATCGCGCAGCAAGGTGCAGACGGCGTCGGCGAATGCAGCCGGATCGTCGGCGAGAATGATATCGCGGCCGGGTTGCACGTCGAGGCCTTCGGCCCCTACCGTCGTGGACACGGTAGCTTTTCCCATCGCCATGCCTTCGTAAATCTTGATGCGAGTCCCGCCGCCGATGCGCAAGGGAACGACGACTACGGCGGCTTGCTGCAAGTGTTCGACAATCGAGGGGACACGCCCGGTTACTTCCACGGATTTGCAGGCCAGAGCCCGCACTCGCTCATGCGGGGCGCGGCCGACGATGCGAAAGCGCGCCTCCGGAAGGCTTGCAAGCACGCGCGGCCACACGGTTTGGCAGAAGTATTCTACGCCATCGATATTCGGCTCCCAGTCCATGGAACCTGTGAAGACGACCAGGAGACCAGGCTGCGGGGAGTTCGGCCGGCAGGTGTAGCTGGCGAGATCGACGCCGGTGGGTACCACGCTGATGCGATCGGGAGAGACCATCGCGCTCATGGCGGCGCGGTCCTGCTGCGAAACCGCGATCACATGATGAAAACGCCGGACCTGCCGTGGTTCGAAGCGGGCCATCTTGGCGTACTCGATCTTGGAAACGAGCCGGTGCAGCCAGCCGACCTCGTGTTGCGCCTTGCGGTGCCAAAGCACGGACTCGACGTTGTGCTGAAAGAGCGCGGTGGGCGTGGCAAGATCTTGCGGAAAATTCAGAACTGTGCACAGAAAGTCGCAGACAGCCACGTCGAAGCGGCGCTGCGGGATCCAGTCGTGCAGGAGGCTTTGCGCCTCGGGTACGGTGAACTTGCTGACCGCGTACGGGGCCGCGGAGAAGAAGCGGCGGACGTAGTCCAGGCGCTGGTCCTCGGCGGTGATGTCATGCGAAGCGGTGTGAAGCGCGACGGTCCCGGGCACGTGCTTCACGATCTCCGATTCATACGCGTGGTCGCGCGATCGCCCGCCATAGTAGGAAAGAAACGTGACATCGTGGCGGGCTGCGAGCTGGCGGAGAATGTTGTAGGTGCGGAGCTGCCCTCCGCTATCGAGGGGGAGCAGTTTGCCGGGCTTCACCCAAAGGATCTTCATCGCAGGCTTGCCGTTACCAACAGATTCCCTCGTACAAAGGGACTCCCTTCGGCCGTTTGTCCTTCTCCAGATTGATGACGTCAATGACTATCTGTTCCGGACGCAGGACCGACTCGCGATCGCTTTGTCCGATTCCTGTAGTCGCGACCACGACAACTTCGGCCCCTTTCACCGCCTCGGCGATGTTGCCGCACAGAAGCGAACCAATATGGGGGATCACCTCGTCGATGTATTGCCGGTTGGAACCAATGAGCTTGCCCAGGGAAACGCTCTCGTCCCAGAGGCGGAGCTGGCAGCCCTCACCGAGAAGGCGCTTGCAGAGCCGCACCTGCGGGCTTTCGCGGAGGTCATCGGTCTGCGCCTTGAAGCTCAGTCCCAGCACGGCGATGTTCCTTTTGCCGGTCTTCAGAACCATCTCGACAGCCGATTCGAGATGTTCGTCATTGCTTTCGAGGACAGACTGGAGCAAGGGCAACGTGAGGTCTAGTTCCTTGGCGCGATGAGTGAGCGCACGCAAATCCTTGGGAAGGCAGGAACCGCCGAAGGCGAATCCCGGCTTCAGGTATGCGGGCGAGATGTTCAGTCGTTGTTCGGAACAGAAGATGCGCGTGGCCTGCTCGGCGTCTACGCCCAACAGGCGGCAAAGCCTGCCCATCTCATTGGCGAAGGAAACTTTCACGGCGTGCCAGGCGTTGCAACTGTACTTCACCATCTCGGCAACGGCCAGACTGGTCTCGAAGACCTCACCCGGAACCCAGCGGTAAACTTCGCGCAGAATTCCGGCATCGCGCGGGTGCTGCGTCCCCAGAATTGTGATGCCCGGGTTGAAGAAATCCTCTACGGCCGACCCTTCGCGCGTGAACTCGGGATTCATGCACACGCCGAAGTCTTTTCCGGCGCGTTTGCCGCTGCTTTGTTCCAGCAGCGGCAGCAGGACCGTTTCCGTTGTGCCGGGCAGAACGGTGCTACGTATCACCACGACGTGGTAATCAGCTTTGTGTGCGAGCGCGCGTCCGATTTCGCGGCAAACGCGCTCCAGATAGGAGAGGTCCAGCTTGCCGCTGCGGAGGCTGGGAGTGCCTACACAGACAAAAGAAATCTCCGTTTCGGTAATGGCGGATTGCGTATCGGAGGTGGCGTGCAGGCGGCAGGAACGGTGGGCCTGCTGCGCCAAAGGCTGCATTCCGGGCTCAAGAATGGGACTTTGGCCCGAGTCCAGGAGCCGCACTTTATCGGGGTTCAAGTCGACGCCAGTAACGGAATTGCCCTTTTCGGCGAGGCAGGCAGCGGTAACGCAACCCACATAACCGAGGCCAAAAACGCTGATTGATTTCGACATGAATGCCTTTGACAGCATTTCCGCCCGCGCCGCTACTGGCCAGGCGCCGAAACGGTTGTGGGAGAGGAGGAAACCGATGTCGCGAACACTTCCGATATTTTACAACAGGCTACGGATCCGGCTGCCGGCGGGGAATCCACTGCGTCAATCATTGTCAGGAGGCACGACAGGCCGCGGGTCATGCAGGAAGTGAGCTGCGGGAATAGGCGCGTTGATGGTTTGGAAGGGGAGTGGGGTCTGGTTGTAGTTGAGGCAGTCGGAGAGATCGTCGGCGGTGGCATCGGCATGCCTGCCGAGGCGCGCTGCAATGCCTCGAAGTAGAATGAAAACGCTTTCGCAGTGACCGAGGAACCAGAAGGAGAGCCTCATCCCTCCCGCATCCCAATCCCAGCCGGACGACCTCAATGCGAGGCGCATCTTCTTCCTGGTGGATTCGTTCAACACCGGGGGGACAGAAAGTCAGGCGGTAGAGTTGGCACGCCGCCTGGATCACTCGGGTTTTCGAGTGACGATGGGGTGCCTTCGTGACACCGGGCCCTTGCGCACCCGCCTGGACCGCTCGATCCCAGTGGTGGAGTTTTATCCTGAAGGCGGAGTCAAGTCAAGTCGTGGAATCTATCAAATGGCCCGTCTGGCGGCCTTTCTGCGCCGAGGCCGGTTCGATCTCCTGCATACGCACGACTTATGGTCGAATCTTCTGGGTGTGCCAGCTGGACGCCTGGCGGGTACGCCGGTCATACTCTCCAGCCGCCGCGACCTGTCGCACGATCCCTGGTATTCACCGTGGAACCGCAAGGTTTTGCGGCATATCCAACGCTGGTCAGACGCGATCCTGGTGAACTCGCAGCTGATCAAAGACGACGTGCTGCAGGTGGACGGCTTCTCGCCGGAGAAGGTGCGTGTTGTGTACAACGGCATCGATCTGGACGGATTCTCGGTTCGGGCGAACCGCGAAGAACTGTTCCCCGCGCTGAAAGGACTGAGACTGATCGCGTTGGTGGGGAACATGCACACCGACGTGAAGGGGCATCCCTGGCTGATCCGGGCTGCGGCCGGGGTAGTACGCTGGTTTCCCGACGTACGTTTTCTGCTTGTGGGCGATGGCGAGATGCGGCCGAACTTTGAACGGCTCGCGCAAGAGGCTGGAGTATGCCGGCAGGTTGTATTCCTTGGATCTCGCAGTGACGTCGCCGAAATCCTGTCCTGTTGCGACATTGCGTTGTCGTGCTCCACGGCGGAGGGGTTTCCCAACGCGGTGCTGGAATACCTGGCGGCGGGCTTGCCGACCATCGCGACGTCAGTGGGAGGAAGCACGGAGATCATTAGCGACGGGGTAACCGGCTTGCTGGTGGCGCCGCGGGATGAAAACGCGCTGGGTGCGGCAATATTGCGGCTACTCGATGATCCGAAACTAGGCCAGAGGCTGGCGGGGGCGGGAAGGCAACACGTGGCCGACAATTTCAGCTTTGAGCGCCTGCTTTCCAGCGTTACGGAACTGTACTCGCAGCTATTGAGCCGGAAGACGCGGGGTTAACATCAGCAAAACGTAATCCTGAGTGGGCCTCTGCTAACATGGCAGCATGGGGGCCGGGGGCGGGCGAGTAGAGGTTCTGCAGATCGGGAACTACCCTCCACCCATGTGCGGATGGGCGATGCAGACTCTGTTGGTGACCGAAGAACTGCGCCGCCGCGGGCACATCTGCAACGTTCTAAAGATCAACGAAAGCCGACAGGTTAAGAGTCCCGACTACATCGACGTCCAGAATGGCTTGGATTATCTCCTGAAGGTGTTTCGCCGAGCGCTGGCCGGCTGCCGCATCAATGTTCACGTGAACGGACAGTCGCGTAAGGGTTATTTTCTCGCCCTCGCTGCGATGGTGATCGCCAGGTTGACCCTGCGTCCGGCGTTGTTGACGTTTCACGGCGGCTTGTCTCAGCAATATTTCCCGCGTCACGATTCTCGCCACCTGTTCTGGGCCTTCCGGCTACTGTTTCAGATTTCGGACGGAATCGCGTGCGACAGCGACGAGATAAAGTGTGCCATTGCCGAGTACGGGGTCAGCCAACAGCGGGTGGTGGTAGTACCAACGTTCTCTTCTCAGTATCTCGAGGTCGAGGACGGCAAGCCCCCCGCCGAAGCAGAGACTTTTCTCTGCGCACATAGGCCGATTTTTTTCTCCTACGTTTCGTTTCGTCCGGAGTACCGCTTGGAGGTTGTGCGGCAGTGCATGACGAAGTTTCGGCAACATTATCCGGAAGCCGGTTTCATCTGGCTAGGCTTTCCTCACCGTGAGATGCCGCGAGCCGAGGAATTTGTCCGGGACTGGCCCGCCGCAGAACGGCGCAGCCTATTGCTGCTGGGAAATCTCACACACGCGGATTTTCTGGCTCTGATGTCGCGCTGCACAGCGTGCCTGCGGACGCCCGCGTGCGACGGGGTTAGCGCCTCGGTCAAAGAGGCTTTGGCGCTCAGAGTCCCGGTTATTGCCAGCGAGAACGGACGGCGTCCAGCAGGTGTGATTACCTATGACGAGTTCGACGCCGACGACATGTGTGCCAAGTTGGCCTTTGTGGTGGAGAACCGGGATCTGGTGCTGGCGGCTATTCGGCCAGAGCCGGGGGCGGACAACGTGGGGCTGATGGCAGACTGGCTGGCCGGGGAAACCGTGGTGAGCGCCCGTGCCGAAGCGGTGCAGGTCCGGTGAGGTGCTCACGACCTGGCAGTTCATCTGACACAGAATCTGCCAATCCACTGCAGGTTTTCGGTGACAACTAACCATGTGCGGCATCTGCGGCATCTTCCACACTGATCCTGAACGGCACGTCGACCGCGATGTGCTGCGCGGGATGAATCAGAAGATCGTTCACCGCGGACCGGACGATGATGGCTTCTTCGTCGAAGCAAATGTCGGCCTGGCTATGCGCCGGTTGAGCATTATTGATCTATCCACCGGCCACCAGCCGATCCGTAACGAAGACGGAACCGTCACTATCGTTTACAACGGGGAAATCTATAACCACAAGGATCTGCGCGCCGGGCTGGAACGGCAGGGCCACCGCTACTCGACACACAGCGACACCGAGACCATTGTTCACTTGTATGAAGAGTATGGGACAGATTGTGTCCACCACCTGCGCGGGATGTTCGCGTTCGTCATCTGGGACCAACGCCGATGCCTGCTGTTCGCAGCACGGGACCGTTTGGGGATCAAGCCCTTCTACTACAGCGTTTTTGATCGGACATTTCTCTTCGCGTCCGAGATCAAAGCGCTGCTCGTTTTTCCTGGTGTCCGCGCCGAGTTGAACCTGGACATTCTGCCCGAGTATCTGGCATTTGGATACGCCAGCGGCCCCGATACGTTCTTTCGGGGAATTCGAAAGCTGGCTCCCGGGCATATGCTGCAGATCGCTGAAGGTGGCGAGCCCCGGATTGAGCAGTACTGGGATCTGAAGGTGGGCCCCGATCCGGGACGCCACGCGGAGAGTTATTACGTGAAGGGCTATCGCGGGCTGCTCGAAGAGGCTGTGGCGAAGCATTTGATGAGCGACGTTCCGCTGGGAGTATTTCTGAGCGGCGGCCTGGATTCGAGCGCAGTGGCGGCGCTGACTTCTCGCATGTGCCGCGAGCCCATCAAGACGTTCTCCGTGGGCTACGCAGAACAAGCCCACAGTGAATTGCCCTATGCGCGCGCGGTAGCGAATTTGCTGAAATCCGAGCATCACGAGGTTGTGGTGGGATGGCAGCAATTCTTCGAGGCGCTGCCAAAGCTCGTGTGGCACGAGGATGAGCCCATCGCTTGGCCCTCCAGTGTCGCCTTATTCTTCGTGGCCCGTCTCGCGCGAGAGCATGTCAAAGTTGTGCTCACGGGCGAGGGAAGCGATGAAACTCTGGCAGGCTACGGCCGCTACGCGCTCACGCAATGGAACGCGCGTTTTGATTCTGTGTACCGCTCGCTGACGCCAGCTTCCCTCCGGAAGGGAATACGCGATGCGATCCGGAACGGCGGCTTAGGCGCGACCTTGCGCCGGCGGCTGGAGCACACATTTCTGGGGCGGGACGGCGAGAGTTGGCCTTCGCTTTATTTCGACAATTTCTACGCCGCGTTTTCCGCGACAGATCAAGCGGATCTGCTCCGCGGAGCCACGCAGGACGCCTCCACACGCGCCTACGCCAATACGATGGGATTCTGGGAGCTTTCATTGCGTTCCCACCATGCGGATTTGCTGGACCGGATGCTTTATACCGACATCAAGACCTATCTGGTCGAACTGCTGATGAAACAGGACAACATGAGCATGGCTGCGTCGATCGAGAGCCGCGTTCCTTTTCTTGATCACGTGCTGGTGGAATATGCGGCCAAGATTCCGAAGGGCTACGCGACCCGTGGGCTCACCGGGAAGTTGATCCTGAAGGCAGCGGTCCAGGATCTGCTTCCGGATTCCATCGTGCACCGGAAGAAGATGGGGTTTCCAACGCCCTGGAGCGCCTGGCTCGCAGGCCCACAACTGGGGACGGTCAGCCGGCTTCTTCTGGAGCCTCGATCGCTAGCTCGTAGCCTGTTCCGGCCGGAAAAACTGAAGGAACTGATTCGCCAACACGAGAAGCGCATGCACGATCACGCCGATCGGCTGTGGAGGCTGGTGAATCTCGAGTTATGGCATCGCGTTTTCATCGATGGCGACGTACTGGAAGGGAATCTGTCAGAGCCGCGGACTGTCTCCGTGTCGCTGAACGATTAATCGCGAGTCTGCCTGGGCAGTGGGCGAGGCGTTCCCCAGTGGATCGAATTCGACGCACCCCGGCGAAGCGTGTAGAAGAGCCAGGCAACAAGCGCGAAATTGATCATGCAGAAGTAGTAAGGCAGCTGAAGGATTTTCGGACGCAAGCGGACCATGGTGCCCAGAAGGGCAACGCCGTAGAACAGCGCCTGGCCGATCAGCATAACGTTGTAAGGAAACCCTCGCAGGGCAACATTTGCCGCCAGGGCTGTAAGCATGAACAGCGGCACAGGCAAGCGCGCAGTTTTGTGCGACAGCAGGCAGAGCAAAGGAAATGGTCGAGGCGGCCACAACAGCTGCTTCAGTTCGCGCAGTTGTTCGACATTTCCCGCCGTGATGCGCACGCGGCGGTAGAACCCTTCCATCTCCAAGGCTTCTTCGTAAGCGACGGCGCCGGTCTCGTACGCCACGCGGTAGCCGCGCCCTACAATGCGCACGGGGATCGTAAAGTCGTCATTAATCGTTCTTGCAGGGGGGAACGGATACAGCGTGCGGCGAATGGCGTAGAGAGATCCATGAAGTCCGGTGCACGCGCCAAGCTTGGCCTCCTGCAGTTTCAGAAAAGTCTCGTATTTCCAGTAGAAGCCTTCGGAGGAGCCAATGTGGGACTGGTCTTCCTTGAGCACGCGATAGAGGCCACCGGCGGCGCCGACGGAAGGATCGCCGAAGTTCTGGACGAGAGTTCGAATCGAATCGGGAGCGAGCATGCTGGAGGCGTCGGAGAAGGCTACGATTTCTCCACGGAGTTGAGTGATGGCGTCGTTGAGCACGGCCATCTTTCCCCGATTCTGCTCGAAGTGAATCAGCCGGACACGCCCGGTGCCTTCCTTTTCGGCGAGCGTTCGGGTGATTTCCGCGGTGGCATCCGTGGATCCGTCTGAGGCGATGACCAATTCCAGTTTGTCCGGAGGATAGTGGAGGCTCAGGGTGTTGCGGATCTTGTCGGCGATTACGGCCTCCTCGTTGTAGGCAGCCACGAGGACAGAGACCGCAGGCTCTACCGCTTGTTTGGCCGGCGCCGAACCCAGCAGAGCCTGAAAAACCCAGAGAAGCAGCGGGTAGCCGACATAGACGTAAAAGATGAACGCGACCGACGCCCAGAAAATCAGCGCCATCGCGTCAACTCCACCGACGACGGAGAATGACGAGGAGGGGCATGCAAGCGCCTGCCAGGAGTCGCTTCAGCGGGAGTACGTTCCGGCGTAACGCTCGATACTACATTTCGTTGGTTTTCTGGTTCGTTGGACATTACTTACTTATTGTTGCCGAGGGAGGAGCGATCCGCCCGGAAGGACTGCCGGTAGTATGAACCACGCGGGCCGGTCGCGCAATCCGTCGCGCAGTGCGGTTTCTGCCATTCCTTGGCAATCCCGTATTCTTGGACGCTTGTCCAAGCCACTCAGGTACATTGGTCTCGTACACAGCAAGAATGAAACGATGGTGAATGTCGACAGACGCAAATCGCCCGTATTCGTGCTGGGTTGTCCGCGCTCCGGTACGACACTTCTCTATCACATGCTGCTTTCGGCGGGTGGTTTTGCCGTGTATCGGGCAGAGACGCACGTCTTCGACCTGCTGGCTCCCCGCTTTGGAAATCTCGCCACGCGCGCCGATTGCAAGCGGTTGCTGGAAGCCTGGCTGCAGACGGAATACTTCAGGAGAACCGGCCTGCCGGGCGAGGAATTCAGCGCGCGCGTGCTGTCAGAGTGCCACAGTGGAGGAGACTTTCTGCGCCTCCTGATGGAAAGCATCGCAGAACAGCAGGGTGCGCGGCGCTGGGCGGAATGTACCCCGGAGCATCTTCTGTATACGCGCGAAATTCGCAAGGCACTCCCGAACGCTCTCGTCATCCACGTGATTCGCGACGGTCGCGACGTGGCCATGTCGCTGGCCAAGCAGGGGTGGATTCGGCCATTTGCCTGGGATTCTGGGCGCGGCTTGCTGGTTGCAGGCCTATACTGGCGCTGGCTTGTGGATCGTGGCCGCGAGCTCGGCCGGGAACTGGGATCGGATTATCTGGAAGTGCGGTTTGAGGAATTGAATGCGCATCCCCGCGAGACCTTGGCAGCGATCGAGAAGTTTATAGGCCAGGCGCTGGACTATGACAGCATTCTGCGAAACGGGATCGGCTCGGTCAGTGAGCCGAACACTTCGTTTGGCGGGGACGGGAAGCAGTTGAACCCAGTGGGGCGTTGGCGGAATCTTCCCCCCGCGGAGTTGGCGGAACTGGAGGCTGTCCTGAGCCACAGCCTCCGCGAGTTAAACTACGAAGTCACAGCGGCGGGCGCTCCTTCGTTGAGTCTGGCCGCGCGCGGCAACCTCTACTCGCTCTGGTTCTCGGCAAAACTTTGGCTGAAGTCGCATACTCCGCTGAGCCGGAGTGTCGATACCCTTTTACCGGACCTTCCGCCGGGAGGAGACTAGCGCGACAGCCGCGCCCACGCCTTGGCGCCGCTCGCTGTTAGCCGAGGCGCAACGCGGAGGCTGAGAAGAAGGGCTCGCAGTTTGGGAGTCGGGGCAAGGGCCTTGGCCTGGAGGAAGAATTTGTAGGCTGCTTGATGATTGCCGGCGAGCAGGCTGTTCTTGCCGTAGGTCCAAGCCAGAAGAAATTCAGTGTTCCTTAGTTTTTCCGCCAGCAGCGATTGCACATTAGATTCCAACTGAAATTCGCGCTCGACCTTCTTTAGCACGGCGACCTCTCCTGCGATCAGGCTGCCCGGAGGCGAACCTTGGCTGTCAGGACGGACCAGGTGGTGAACCAGTACCCTGCGCTGATAGGCAATCCGGCATCCTCGATATGCGAGTCGCAGCCAGAGATCATGATCCTCCGCGCAACGGAAATTCTCGTCAAAACCACCGGCGTCGATGACTGCGTGCCGCTGAACAACCGTCCCGGAGGTGATCACCTGCGTTTTCTCAGTCAGCAGACTCTCGAACGTGACCGGGCCGGTCGAAGGACAGACTTCCATGAAGGTCTTGCCTGATGAAGGTGTGTCCCCGAGGAATAGAGCATCGCAATACGCCATGTGGAGGCTTGAATCGGATTGCAGGAAACGCATCTGCTGGGCGAGATATTCGGGAAGCCAGGTGTCGTCGGCGTCGAGAAAAGCCAGGAACGCTGCGCGTGCGTGCCGGATACCCAGGTTGCGGGCTGCACTCGGCCCCTGGTTCGGCTGTTTGAGGTAGGTGATTCGGGGAAGATAAGGAGCGATGACGGCCTCCATCTCCCCGCTGTCGGGAGAGCCATCATTGACGAGGATCGCCTCAAAATCCGTGAAAGTTTGCGCGAAGACCGAGGCCAAAGCGGAACCGATGTGACCGGCCGCCTGGTAAGCAGGGATGATGACGCTTATCGCCGGCGCCGCATTGTCTGACGTGTCCTTGTCCGGCATCAGGAATTGCGCAGCGGTTGGAGTTGCGCCATGCCGCTGTCCGCGGGCGGGTTCGTATGCAGTGTCTGGAGAGGATAGCCGAGAGATGACATCAGACTGCCCCACGTCGATTCGATCTTTGCAACCAGGGAGTCAGGCAGTTCGCTATGCCAGCGGCCACTCTGCGCCGGTCCGACGAAAGGAATGTCCCGGCGATGTTTCTTCGTGGCGACCCACTGTCTTGACTGCGCCTGCTCGAATTCCCGCATCCGCTCCGGGGAGCTTGCTGCAATCGCCTGGCGCAGGCGATCGCTGTCGGTCTTGAGATGAAGAAACGCCGCGATGCGCTGGAGTTCGCGCTCGGTGTCTTTCTTCATGTCCTCGTAACGAACCAGGAGGAAATCAGTCCGGTGTTGCCGTGTAGAAATCCAGCTCGCGACATTTTCGCCCCACGTGCCCCAATCCGCCGAGATCAGCCTGCCTTCCACGAAGTCATCGACATAGGTGGCCAGCGGATAATCGTCGGCAATCTGTCGGTATTTTCGCTGAAAGTCATAGTACGAGAGAACCAGATCGCGCGGGTCGCGGACCACGTACAGCACGCGCGGATATCGCGGGTCGAAATACTGGTGGCTCTTGATGAACCGCGGGCGCGGCGTCCGCTTCAGGGCGCGATTGGACTGCGAAGATGTGTCGGGAATCAGCCGCTCAATATTGGCGAAGGTAACCGGAGCGCCGGGGAAGAGCAAGTTCGCCAGCAGGAAGCGGGTCCAGGTGTTTCCGGAGCGCGGATAGGAAACGATAAACGTATCGTCGGGATAAACGGCGAGGTTGCGATCGGCAATATCGGTTCCCAGCAAGTAGCCCAAGACAACCTTGATCCCGTACATCATCGCGAAGCAATCCCCAGCAGATCGAGTATGGTTTGATGAGCATCGGCGGGCGCAGGTTCGGACAAATATCCCAACACGCGCATCAAGCCACCCCACGCTCGCTCGATTAGCGCGGCGGCATTGGGGGATAAGGTGACCTTCCACTCTCCGCTTTGGGCCGCACGAATAAACGGAATGTCCTTGCGCGTCTCTCTGGTCGAGGCCCACTGGCCCGCCTGCTCTTTCTCCATGGCACGCATGCGATCGGCAGAACTGAACTGCACCGCTTTCTCCAAGCGGCTGCGGTCGGCTGGGATGTTGAGCAGGCTGGCGACCTGAGCCAGCCCTTCCACCGCGTCGCGCATCAGATCTTCGTAGCGTAGCAGGACGAAATCCGGAGTCTTGTGCCGGGCAATCAGCCAACTGCCCACGTTCTGCCCCCAGGACCCGTAGGGAGAAACAGTTCCCGCCACAAAGTCCCGCACAAAATCTTCGACTGGGTGCCCGGTTTGCAGCACTCCGCGCTTGATCTGGAAATGGTACTGCGACACTGCCACGTCCCGCGGATCGCGCACGAGGCAGACGACGCGTTTGTAGCGCGGGTCGAACGGGTGATGGCTCTTCATGACTCGCGGATGGCGGCAGTGTTTCAGGAACCGGCGGGACTGCAGGTCAGGGTCGGGGACAATCTGTTCGATATTCAGGAATGTGACCGGGTCCTCGGAATGCAGGAGATTCGCGATTAGAAAACGCACCCAGGTATTGCCCGACTTCGGGTAGGAGACGATGAAGACATCATCGACGTAAATGAACAGACTCCGGCCCGGTGCATCGCGTTCCAGCAGGTACTTTATCCCGTGCGTCAGCTTGCGCAGCATCGCGGTTCCCGAGTGACGGCGGCCCAGCGCCGCGGGCCAGACTCCGTCGGCTTGAGGCCACGGTGGCCGGCTTTTACCAGCCCTTGCACAAGATCAGCGGCCACATTCTCTCCCATCGCAGAAGCTAAGCTGCTATGTCCCGATTGTGAGCTCGGTTAGAAAACGGTTGCCCACTTGGCATTATATGGACGTGCGACACACCCATCAACCCAGCAACGTTTGTAGTCGGGACACGTTCATCAGCGCTTTCCAGGCTTCATTGTCCACGATTGCCTCGGGAGAGCTCGAGACAAAATTCACGGGGTCGTCTCCACTCAACTCGCAGCGCAGAACCCGCCCCTTCGCACTCATAAGCTTATGGGCTTCCCACACCACAGAACTGGCATTGCAGCACACGACGGCAACCTGTGATCCGGCGGCGGATTTGCCAACGTACAGGAATTCGGCGTCAGTGCTCCAGGACTCCATTTTCCACGGCGTCCCGTCTCCGAAGAAGAAGCAACACTCATCGGTTGGAGTTCGATAGCGATATCCAACACATGACTCGGAGGCCGCGGGTATTCTCGAGAATTTGCCCTCTGAGCTCGTAGTCGTCGAAACCGGGATCAGTAAAGTGACAAATTCTGCAGGTAGCTTCGCCCTGGTAGAGAAGTGAAGCACTTTGTGAGTCTGCTTTACTCCGTAGACGGGCGAATGAAAGTGGTCCTCGACGCTGTGCACCCATCCGTGACCATCTACAGTGACGATGCGAAGGCCAGGGCCGCCATCGAGGAAGAGGCCGGAGGCGTGCTCAGTCAGTCCATTTCCGATGTGCCAAGACAAATCCAGGGAATACTCTCCAAATCCGAGCGCGAGATCGCGAACCAGAAATGTGCCTGATTTCAGCGCAAACACATAACGACGATGAATCACTGGGTTCGGCAAGCGAGAATAACCGTCGTGGCTTCCCACGAACAGGTCGAACGTTTTGCCTGTGATCCAGCCTTCAGCCTGAACCGCAGGCAAGCGCAGCCAGCCGAAAGGGCCATGGGGTTGCGCCTGATACTTGTCGCTAATCATCACCGTGTTATGCGCGCTGGTTCCGCGAAAACGGTCGCGTTCCGAGTCGGGGCCGACGTACGCATAAGTCCCGGCATCCGCGAGCAATTCGCGGCCGGATGCTGTGAGAGTCAGACTGAGTGCGTCTGCGTGACCATGTCCGGCAGTACCGGTCCCCTGTGGTCCGGCATCAATCACCATCTGCCACTCGCGGTTGTTCCCGGACATCACATAGAGGCCGCTGGCGCGGAATGCGGTTGAGTCGTCAGCCACTGGCTTTCCTGGAATGCGTTCGAATTCGCGAATACCGGACTCGCCGAGCAACCACAACATCTCTTCGCGAGGGCCGCCGGCTAAGGCCTTGAAATCGCCTCGTTCGAATAGCACGGCTCCGGTCGCCAGAGGATCCATCATGTGGGTCATGCGATTTCGAGCGGGATCGAAGAGGCGGCCGCCGTCGTCGTCGCCAAACCCGGGCACGATTCCGCCGCGAGCAAGTACGGCCAGGGCATCCAACATCTTCTCCAAGGTTCGATCGAATTCTTCCGGCACTTCAATCTGGTTGACCGACGCCAGGATTGCGCAATGCAAGAAAAAGTCCAGCGCGTAGACGTGATAGTACGCTGACTGTTCGAAGTGCAGACCGTCGCTTCGGACCTGCCGCGTCGACTCTTGCTGCACCATCTTCCATCCGCGCTGTTGCCATTGCCGAGCCGCGGGAATCTCCGGGCAAAGTGTGCCGATGAAGAACAACGCGACCGCCTCGCCCAGCAGATGCGTGTTGGGAGAGAAATAGGTGGAGAGATAGCGCTCGATGTGGCGTCCGGACACCGCCAAGGCGCGCAGCCATGATTGTCGGAAGCCTGAAGGCATTGCCGGAGAATCGGCCATCAGGAAGTAAGTCCAGAGCCACGACAAGCTGCGGAAGGCCACCTCCAGGCTGCTGGCCCAATTGATACCGATGGGATACGGATTTTGGGAGTGCCAGTGATGCCACTGGGCGAACAACTCCGAGGCGTGTTTCGCGTCGCCGGTCAAGCGGAACGCTTTAGCCAGTGTGACCAGATGCTGATGCCGATTCAGTTCCCAGGTCACTTTGCTATCACCGACCTGGTCAAAGTCGAGATACTTCAAGTTGAACCATGGTTTCCGCGGCGCTCGCTTGCCATGAACACGATCGCAATGCCAGTCGATCTCGGCACCGTAGTCGACAGCTTCGTAGCCCAGCAAATCGAAGCGATGCTGGCAGATGCAGTCGGCGCGACGGACAATCTGCTCGGCGGCTTCGGGAAACAGCTCTCGCAACCTGGAGCAGAGTTGCGGAACGTCGTCCGGTGCGAAAAAGAATCGTGGTTTCCCCTCCGGTGCACTTGTGATCTCAGGAGAGAAGTCGGAGCCAAGTTTGTAACGAAGCCAATCCAGACGGGCGGTCGTGGGTTGACGGAAGCGATCTGTGATTTCCGCGGCATCCATCGAGCGCAGACGCCGATAAACACGATTCCAGCCTGCCACACCTGCGTTCATTCCACACCCCACGACCGGAGCAGTTCGGTGTACCTATGATCGATACTTTCAATCATGCGCTTGACGCTGAATTCCGCAGCGACGAAGCCCTGCCCTAGGTAACGGCTAGTGCCTTCCTGAGAGCGCCGACGTCGGTCGCGAAATCAGACGCAGGACATCATCCCGCAGCAAAGGTCCCGATGCAAGCAACCCACTGAGCAGGGGGCTGCGCTGGTTGCAGCGGAGCGGGTGATTGTCGAGGGTGGCGACGAATCCGTCGGCGCTATCCACGAGGGCGGCGCCGGCGGCAACGTCCCACTCGTGTTTGGGAGTCAGGGTGAAGGTAACGTCTGCCCGGCCAGCCGCGACCAGGCCCAACTTGTAAGCAACCGAACCCATCGCACGTATCTCCAACGCACCACCCTGGAATTGTTGCCACTCGCCCCGGTCTACTTCGCTGCGGCTAGCGAGGATCACGGCTCCCTGCAGGCTGGTTCTCTGGCTTGCGCGTGACGGTTTGCCGTTGTATAGAATTCCGGCGCCGACCGCTCCGATGACCTTTTCACCGGTCGCAGGATTGTAAATGCCTCCTGCCACCGGGCGTCCATCTTCAACAAAGCCGATGGAAACGCAGAACTCGGGCAGGCCAAGGACGAACTCGCGGGTGCCGTCGAGCGGATCGACTACCCATACGCGCGACTTTTCGAGACGGGAAAGATCGTCGGCGCTCTCCTCGGATAGCCACCCCTCATCGCCGCGCAACAGGGTCTGGCGCAAAACAGCGTCCACGGCGCGATCGGCTTCCGTCACTGGATCGTGTCCCGCTTTATATTCGGCTTCGATTTCCCCGGGCGTAAAACGAGCGAAAACGGCGCGCACAGAGTCGAGCGCGGCTTCAATGCGCTGCAAGATATCGGCGTAAGCAGAGGTCATTTGCTCCCGGCTATCAATGAATTCAGCGAGGTCGGAATCATGCCCATAGCATGCGGGCTCCGGTAATCAGAAGCAGCGCGCAGAGAATGCGGCGCAACCAGAGCATCGGAACTCGCGTTGCCAGGTGCGAGCCCAACAGGCCGCCGGGGATCGAACCAATCAGCAGTGACACCACCAACCGGGGATCAACGTTCCCGTAGTGGAAGTGCAGGAATCCCGTAACTCCAGTCAGTAACACGGCATGCACGATGTCGGTTCCGACATTTACTTTGGGCGGAAAACTGTAGAACAACAGCAACAGCATCATGATGATGCTGCCCGATCCCACCGAAGTCATGCCCACCAGAAAGCCCGCAACTATGCCGATGACCACCATGCCGGCGAATCCTTTCATCGTGGGTGGTCGATTCGCGACGCGCTCTTCGATTCGTCTCTGGAGCAGCAACAAAGCAGGAACGATGATGAGGAGCACACCGACTGTGGTCTTGATGAAGTTGTTCACTCCGCCACCGTACAGATGGCGGATGTACATAAGCAGATTCACTCCGCCGATCGAGCCGGGAATGCTGCCCAAGGCGAGAGCGACGACGACTTTCCGGCGAACTGTGCCTTTCTTCAAATGCATCAAGCCCGCCGGAATCTTTGTGAAGAAGTTGAACAGAGCGTCCGAACCGACCGCAACGATCGGCTGTACGTGCAGGCCAAAGATTAGCACCGGGAGCAGCAAAACGCCGCCCCCCACGCCGGTCATTCCGATCAGAATACCTACAACGAACCCGACCAGGATTTTGACTGCTAGTAGCTCCATATGCGATCCGCTGTTGTGCTAGGCTGCCGCCCCATTCACTCCGATGAAACCCTCGCGCTCGAGATGCAGAATAATTTCCTGCGCGGCTTCCTCCGGCGACAAATTGGCGGTGTCAATCGTGACTTCGGCATCGGCCGGAGCCTCGTAAGGATCGGAGATGCCGGTGAACTCCTTGAGAATGCCGGCGCGCGCCTTGGCATATAGGCCCTTGCGGTCGCGCTGCTCGCACACTTCCACCGAAGTTGCCACGTGCACGAGGATGAACCCGCCGTAGGGTTCGATTATCTGCCGAACATGCTTGCGGGTCGCGTCGTAGGGCGCGATGGGGGCACAAATGGCAACACCGCCGTTCTTCGTGATCTCCGAGGCCACGTAGCCGATGCGGCGAATGTTGATGTCGCGGTGCTCCTTGGAAAATCCCAGTTCCGACGACAGATGCTTGCGGACCAGGTCGCCGTCCAGCAAGGTCACGGGACGCCCGCCGACTTCCAGGAATTTGGTCAGCAGCACGTTCGCAATGGTGGATTTGCCGGAACCGGAAAGTCCGGTGAAAAAGATGGTCACACCCTGCCGGGAGCGGGGCGGGAAACTGCGGCGCAGTTCGTGAACGACTTCGGGATAGGTGAACCAACTGGGAATGTCGCGGCCTTCGTTCAGCCTCTGTCGCAGTTCCGTTCCGGAAATGTTGAGAACCCGGTCTCCGGGCCTGACTTCGTCATCGGGCACATAGCGGTCTTCCCCTTCGAGGTAGACCATCATGTTGAAGGGAACCATGGTGACTCCGATATCGGCTTCGTGTTTCTTGAAGACCTCTTGGGCTTCGTAAGACCCGTAGAACGGTTTGCCGTCGGTGTCCTTGCCCGGACCGGCGTGATCGCGGCCGACGATGAAATGGGTGCAGCCGTGATTCTTGCGGATCAACGCGTGCCAGATCGCTTCCCGCGGACCGCCCATGCGCATGGCGAGCGGAAGGAGCGAAAGCTTTTGTGTGCCCTGCGGGTACTTGGAACCGAGCAACTGATAGCAGCGCACGCGGGTGTAGTAGTCCACGTCCCCAGGCTTGGTCATGCCCACGACGGGATGAATCAACAGATTGGCTTCGACTTGCTTGGCGGCGCGGAAGGTAAGTTCCACGTGGGCGCGATGCATGGGATTGCGCGTCTGAAAAGCGACCACGCGGCGCCAGCCGAGGCGGGCGAACTCTGCACGCAACTCCGCCGGGGTGAACCGCAGGGAGCGGAAATCATAGTGAGACGGCGCCTGCAGACCTTCGACGTGGCCACCCACGTACCATGGATTGGCAATGTTCATCGCGTAGTTGGCGCCGGGGTGAGCCTTACTGGTGCTGTTGAACACGGCCTTGGCTTCGGCGGCGCGGTCAGGTTGCCACGCGTCCTCCACGTGCAGGACGGCCAGCATCACGCCCTCCGGATCCCTTAGGGCGACGTGGCTGGTGCCCGGCGTCAACTGCTTGGCAAATTCTTCTGTCACGTCCAGCGTGATCGGCATCGGCCACAGAACTCCGCTGGCCAGACGCATGTTATGGCAGACGCCTTCGTAGTCGAGGCGGTTCATGAAACCGCGCAACGGGGAGAACCCTCCGGTCATGAGCAGTTCGAGGTCGCATAGTTGGCGGGCAGTCAGGTCCCAGGATGGCCATTCGCGCGAATGAGCCTTCAGTTCAGCAGCTTTTTCCGGTCCCACAATAACAGTGGCAAGTTCACCGCCATGCGGCGCAATAAGATGACTGGTCGAATCGGTCAAGCTGCTAAATCCTCCTTAAGTCGATGTAATCTACTAACTCTATTACTATTATCTAGATTCTGCCAACCATCAGAACTCAACTACAGAACAATCGAGGGGATAAGAAGGAAATCCAGAATTTAAGCTAGACTACCATTTTTTTGCGCCGCTCGAAAGTCTGGCTTGCTGTTGGAATGCGCAATCCATCGACCTTCCGGAATCGAATCGGGCGGATCTAAGCTGCTCATTCTATTGATATTACAGAGGTGGCCTCCTGGTCGGCAGGGAGCGGAACCGATTCTTGTGAAAAGCTTTGCGGACCGCTTCTAAGGTCCTTTCCCAACCGTCTCTAGGATCGTTCGGACACCATCGGCCGGTCTGCGATGGCATTAGTGCGTGGGGGTATTGGGCCCACGTTCCAGGCTCGGCTCGTCGATGCCGCCCAAGCCAGCCCAAGACCATAAGGAAGAAGTCCGATCAAAATCTGCATTCCAACTTGCAGATAAGTGGTGGCGAAGAACCATCGGCGCACCAGCAGCAAGGTTGCGACCGTGGGCGCACAGAGCAAAAGAGGCAGCAGGTAAGCCTCTCGCAGAAATGTGCGCATTCGGACATCGAGCACGCGGCAGAGATGGCCAGGCATGAAGAAGAGAGTGGTGCAGAGCAGCGGGATTGCGGTCCCCAGCGCGTCTCCCAGAATACCGTAGGGGCGGATCAGGACGATGCTGAGAACGATGTTGGCAATTCCTTCGATCGCCACTACCCACGCCAGGGTGCGGTGTCTCGCCATGCCGAATAGGATTCGCGGGGAAGCCGCCTGGGCGAGTGCGAATGTGCACGGAATCAACAGCACCAGCATGACGGGGTAACACGTGCCCACGTAGCTTGGCCCCACCCAGGCCGTGATGACAGATTTCCCGAGGATAATCAGGGTCGCAGTGATGGGGAGGACCACCAAGGCACAGGCCCGGTTTCCGGCAACGAAAATCTTGCGGAGTCGCTCCATATCCCCAGTTGCCTCCGATTGACCTGACATGGGCACGAAGATCTGGGCGAGGCCGCTGACGACTTCTGAGGTGTAGTCGACCAACCGGTCAGCATTGGAGAAGAACGTGACTGCGCCGACGGAAAGAAACGACGAGATAATCAGTTCGTCGCTCTTGAAGCGTAGCTTATAGGCCAGCAAGAGGATAAACGCAGCGCCACTGAAGCGTGCAATCTCGCGGAACGAACCGGGGGTTACGTAGCTCCATCTAAAATCAATCCGGAGCAGTCGAAGCGCAATGAAGGCATGCACGCACGATCCGAGCATGGGCAGGACAACGGTGATCAACCCGACGGTCAGCAGTCCGCGTCCATGCGTCAGGGCCAGCACGATCAACGCGGCCCTTAGCAGGGAAGCGAAGATATTAGTGAGATTGACTACGTAAAACCGGCTAAGTCCTTCGAGAACTCCGCTGAACACGCCCGCAGGGAATCCGAGCGCGACGGCGGTCCCAACCATCAGGAAAAGCCAGCGAGCGGTTGCCAGCAGGTCCGCGGGGATGCGGAACAACGAACCCATGACCGTGCTCAGGACCACCGTCAATAACAACGCAACCATGCCGATGAGCGTGTAGAGTGCCAGGCTCGTATTAATCAGGCGGGCGAGCCCATCCCTATTCCCTGAGGCCGTGTAGGAAGAGACGTAACGGATGACGGAGGACCGTATGCCCAGGTCGAACAGACCGTAGTATCCGGTGATGGAAAATACGAGCACCCATGCGCCATATGCGACGTTGCCGAGGCGATGCAGGATGAACGGAGACAGAAAAATCCCGACCAGGACATTTACGCCCAGGGCGAACCAACTGGAACCGACATTTCGGAGGATCTGTCGCTTGTCGAGCCTCATGTGCCGGGCTGCACCTGCGTGGAAGAGGCAATCCGGACTGTCGGTGAAAGAACCTGCATGGGCCTATTCAAAGGGTTCCCCATAGAGTCTTGATTCGTGCTTCCGAAACCGGACAGCTCCGGCTACTCGGTTCCTTCGTCAGTTGCGACCGCCACTGCCGCCACATAGCCTGGACCGATCGGTACATCACAGATCGTCCACCTATCAGCCTCAGCAGGATCCGGTCTTGTCGCAAGAAGCGCGTCACAATCGTTCACTGCAACCGAAACGTCGAATTGGTGCAGCGGCAGCGATAACCCCTCGCCTTTCGCCTTGATGTAGGCTTCCTTTCTCGTCCAGCAGCGAAAAAAAGCGGCCTGTAATTCTTCACGGGACAGACCCCTCAGGGCCTGCCGCTCGCCTTCGGAGAAGAAACGCTCTGCTAAACGCCTGGCCTGGGTTTCACGATTCAGACTCTCTACATCTACCCCGATGTTACGTCGCTTCGCAAATGCCAAAAGCGCCAGACCGTCCGTGTGTGAAACGTTGAAGCACCAATTGCTATTGCCCTCGAGAGCCGGTTTGCCCCGGTCCGCATAGAGGAAGCGCACCTCTTGCGGAGTACGACCCAGATATTGAGCCAGCAGACAGCGCAGTGTTCCACGCGTCAGTACAAAACTATTGTGTGCCCGTTCGATGCGGAAGCGACGCGCTCTTTCTTGTTCTTCGCTCGAGAGCAATCGCCAGCATGCGCTTACTTCCGCGGTTGAGGCATGAAGCCGGCGCCGCCATAGGTGGACAACTCCGGGAGCCAATTCAGGAGGGCAGCCGAAATTCGTCGCGTCCCGAACTTGGTCGATATGCACCTCGGTCCTTGATCCCATGACCAAGCAGCCCTATCCCACCGTCTCCATTGAGAACTCTTGCTGCCAAATGGTGCCCGCTCGCGCTCCTTACCACAGATGGCCGTATGCTACGCTTCTGCGAGTGCGAGACGCTGACGTCCCGGCCGCGCGAATCAGTCGGATTACGAGAGCCTTTGGCTATGCCGGACGCGTTGTTGCCGTATGGGATGCGTAGTAGGGTTCTCGTCCGGCTTCAAGTTTCCTGCCCTGCTTGCTGAATCGCGGCAGGTCGAGCAATCCTATTCTCTGCGCAGCAAACTGTAGAGTCGTTGCCAGCACGCCGAACCCATATTTCACGCTGCGCCGGAAGTTGATCGAAGACGCCTCCTTGAAATACTTAGTTGGACAAGACACTTCTCCGATGCGAAAGCCGAAGTGCACGCATTGCGCAAGCATTTGGTTGTCGAAGACAAAATCGTCGGAATTCTCGAGCAAGGGCAACTCCGTCAGCACCTTGCGACTGAAAGCGCGGTACCCCGTGTGGTATTCCGACAGCTTCACGCGCAGAAAGAAATTCTCGAACGCCGTCAGCAGACGGTTCGAGATGTACTTGTAAAGGGGCATGCCACCCCGCAGTGCGCGGCCACCGATGATGCGGGAGGCCAGCACCGCGTCGTAAACGTCATACGCCACCATACTCGCCATGGCGGTGATCAGCAGCGGGGTGTATTGGTAATCGGGGTGGAGCATAATCACCACATCCGCGCCAGAAGCCAGGGCTTCGCGGTAGCAAGTCTGCTGATTTCGTCCATAGCCGTAGTTCCGATCGTGTTGGAAGGCATGCAGACCCAGCCGGCGTGCCACTGCGACCGTTTCGTCGCGGCTGTGGTCGTCGACCAGAATGCGGATGTCCACAAGTGCTGGAACTTCAGCGACCGTGGCTTCGAGGGTCTTCTGCGCGTTGTACGCGGGCATGACAACTGCGATGCGTTTGCCGTTGATCATCGGGAGGCTTCGAGAAGCTGTCTCTAGTAGTTTAGCCGAGAAGTGGATTAGTGACGAAGAGCCGTGGCGCCAACGGTTCAATTCCGCCGGTACAGACGGTGTGGTTAAATAGAGTTCTAGCGTGAATTCCCTTGGGACGTTCCTCGAGCGTAAGGGTCCGGCGCCACAAGATCGCTGGGAGGGATGCGTGTCGGTGATCGTCCCCGTCTACAACGAGGTACACCATCTCGAGGAGTTGTTGCAGGCCGTTCTCACCTCTCCCGTCAAGAAGGAAGTCATCATCGTCGATGATGGTTCGACCGATGGCACTCGCGAGAAGTTGCTCGCGCTACCGCCTCTCGTGGATGTCACCATCGTGTTTCACGAAAGGAATTGCGGAAAGGGAGCGTCGATTCGTACCGCTCTCGCCTACGCTCGCGGCGAATACGTTCTGATCCAGGACTCCGATCTCGAGTACGATCCGAGAGATTACCCCGCTTTACTGGGACCGCTGCGGCAGGGAAAAGCGAATGTCGTTTACGGCGTCAGGCCCGATCGCCCCGAGCGCGGCCTCAGGTTCTTTCTCGGCGCCAAACTTCTGACCCACTTGACCAACCTTCTCTACGGTGCGGGAATACACGACGAGGCGACTTGCTACAAAGTCTTTCGACGTCAGTTGCTGGCGCAATTGGGATTGGAGTGCCGCCGCTTCGAGTTTTGTCCCGAGGTCACTTCAAAGCTTTGCCGCATGGGGGAGAAGATCGAAGAAGTTCCGATTTCCTACAATCCTCGATCCGCGGAAGAGGGAAAGAAAATCCGCCATTCTGACGGTTGGCTGGCAATCTGGACCCTTATTCGGTACCGCCTCGTTCCGCGCCAGCGCTGGCTTCAGAGTCAACAGAAGTCTGCGCCCGCCCCATTCGCGGTCAGTTTCTCGCGAGTGCCGGCCTCGCCGGCCGAGACTAACTCCCTTTCTTAAGCTGCTGCTTCCACCCCAGCACCCTCGCTTTGGCTCCCTCCGCTTCCGCTTCGGGAATCATCCCCTTCTTCTGATACAGCACGGACAGGCTCGTGTGCGCGAGCACATCGTCAGGATCGATTTCCGCGATCTTCTTGGCTACTTCAATCGCTTCGTCGAAGCGCTGCAAATCCTGCAGAGCCCGTGCCAGCCCGTGCATAGCCTCGGTAAACGTAGGATCGGCGTTCAACGACTCCTGATAGGCCGCAACCGCTTTCTCCAGTTGCCCTTCTGCCATGAGATCAAGAGCCGAATAGTACAAGTCTTCAGCCCTTTGGCGGGTATTTGCGTCAGTCATGCGGAAGAGAATCGAGGCAGAGCTTGGATTCTAACATGGGCAGAAGGTGAGGCCTCCGGCCGGGCCGCCGTTGGCTTTTCCTGCGTGTACCTTCGTGTCCTTTGTGGTTATGATTACGGCATGGGCAACAAGATACGCTTCCTGTGGAACGCCACCCGCGGCCATCGCCTCGCTCCCTGGCGTAGCCCATACCTCCTCTGGCGCATCGAAACCTACACCGGCGTCAAGATGAAGGAGATCGGCTTCGTGGAGTTCTGGGAATTCATGTGGCGTGAGCGTCACGAACTCTGGCGCTTCCTGCGCTGGACGGGAGAGATGGAGCGTTACGCCCATCCCAAACCGAAAAATCCGTAGGCCTGTGTGTTCGGAAGGCCCTTGTGGAAGGCGTTTGTGGAAGGGGTTCGCGGAAAGAGGGTTTGTGGAAGAGCGGCGATTTGGCGCCGCGTTCAACGCGATTGGCAGGAGCAGCTTGATAGCCCCAGTTAGGCGCCTTTGCCCGCCGCCGTTGCCCCACCGAGTTGCACACAGACCTCCGCGCCCTTGCCCGCTCCCGTGAGTTGCGCCGCCGGCGCCCGGTTCGCAACGATCTCCAGATATCCCATGCTCCCGAGGATTCCGAATACTTCTCCGGGGCCGCCTTCCGCATAGGCGCTGCGAATCTCTGTGATCTCTTTGCTTCCCACAACAATCTTGAACGCCATCTTGCCCGAAAACAGGGCGGGCGCATCATCCGGTGTGATATTCGTGATCAGGTTCCCAAAGCGATCGACCTTCAGCACTACCGCTCGCAGTTTGTTCTCCCCGGCAGGTTTGGGTTTTGGCGCGGCGAATTTCACGTAGTCCTCGATCTCGTCCCCGAACTTGTGTGAATCCACCATTTTCGCCAGATACGCCGCCACCGGCGCGAATACGTCGCGCGCATGAAACGTGTTGCTCACCGGTTGATGGAAATAATGATCAGAGCTGACGTGCCGCACGTGAATGCGCTCTTCCTTCGCGTACACCATCGAGAGCACTCCGTTATCAGGCGCCACAAAGTGATACCCGTCGCTCGACGCGATAATCGGCCGCCTGGTAGTGCCAACACCCGGATCGACGACGACCATGTGGACCGTTCCGGTCGGAAAATAGGAATACGTTTGCGAGATCGCGATCGCACCATCGAGCACATCAAAGGCTTGCACCGCGTGCGAGATGTCGACAATCGCCGCTTCCGGCACAATGTCCAGAATGACGCCCTTCACGGCGCCCACAAAATGATCGTTGGTCCCAAAATCGGTGGTAAGAGTGATGATCGGACGATGCGCCAACTTAATCCTCGCTGGAAG
>Ga0209698_10000263_pt1 | contig 58065 bp, 70 predicted proteins | sample LitLauG_LLR_2012_FD_187203 | JGI IMG/M metagenome (GOLD analysis project Ga0209698, IMG submission 187203) | Freshwater sediment microbial communities from Pennsylvania, USA - Little Laurel Run_MetaG_LLR_2012 (SPAdes) (version 2) | ecosystem: Environmental > Aquatic > Freshwater > Creek >...
CCAGTAGCACCCACCAGTCCACTATTAGGACCAACCCAGGCACCAGAGTTGTTTACAATCTGTGTTCCTGCAACATAGAAGCCTGCATTAGCCGTCACCGTGCCTACTACGATAACATTACCTGTCTGTTTCACATTACCTGAAGAAGGAAGAGCATTGTTGGCAGTAGTGAATGCTGAGTTTGCTTGAAGAAAAGCAGCAGCCGCATTATTCGTTACAGTCGTGATATTCGTATTCTGTGTAGCATCAACACCACCGATGAATGTATTCGCCGTGTCTGTATAAGTCTTAGCCGATGCCAAAGTAGTAGAGTCGTTAGCCTGCAAGAAAGTGTTGGCTGTATCGGTATAAGACTTAGCCGAAGTCAATGTGGTAGAGTCATTACCTTGCAAGAAGGTATTTGCCGTGGCAATCAGTGTGTTCAGTGTGTTCGCTGCACTTGATGTAGCTGCATTGGCTGTGCTGGTCGATGTAAGTGAAGATGATAGGTTCAGAGCCAACAGAATCTTGGAGTAGCTAGCCGAACCCATATCCAGAATATCCCAGTAACCGCCAGCCTCATACCAGCGAATCGTAGCGTTGGCATTAGCACCACCTCCACGATACACATTGATTGTGCTGGTGATAGGAACGCCTGTGTTTGCTGAGATTGTGAATGCATTGCTGTTGTATACCGTAGTTCCGTTGATCTGGAAGTTTCCACCAACCGTCAGGGCGCCGCTGATGACCGCCGAGTTCGCGGTGATGTTGTTAGCCTTGAATGTGGTTGCCAGCGATGCATCGAACGAGGTATTTACTACCTCATTGGTGCTGGTCATAGTTCCATTCACCGTGACATTGTTGTTGGCTGTCAGGTTATTGGTGAATGTGTTTCCTGTGACACTCAGAGTAGCCGTGTTGACCACTGAGTTTGCTTGCATCGTTCCAGCGAATGCTGTTCCTGTGACACTCAGCGTTGTGGTGTTCATTGCCGCATTGGCTTGGACATTGTTTGCTGTGACCGTGACAGACAGTACGCCCGTGTTGGACACAAACGAACCTGCCGTGAGTGCCGTAGTGATCGTGGCAGTTCCATTGGAAACCAGATTTCCGACCCACGAGTTCTGAAGAATATTGATTGTATTGCCGCTGATATTGTATGATACGACAACATTGTTTGCCGTAGCATTACCAACTACCGTTGAGTTACCGCCAGCATATGTGTTACCGATAACCGTCGTATTTCCGCTTACAGTGACATTACCACTGATCGTTTCATTACCACCAATCGTCACATTACCGCCAACGATTGTATTGTTAGATACATTCAGACCAGTTCCGCTTGCGAGTGCAAGAATGACGCCGCCAACATTGATTTGACCTGATGCAGTAAGACTGAGTGCAGTGTTCGTGAAGTAGACTTGCTTGTCCACTTGCATGTTGTTCTGAACATAGACAGATGAACCGACACCGGCGACCGACAGTTGACCAGCAACCGTGGCATTGTTAGCAACCGACAGACCCAGTGTTGGGTCATTCAGATACAGTGTGCCGGTTGGCTTGATGTAGTTGTTTGCTGCGATATCGTTGTTTTCCTTGGCGAGCGCATTGATAGTGACCATCTGGTCACCAAATGTGTTCGCATAGGAAAGAATCGTTACGGTGTTGGACATTATTCAGCCGCCTTTTGTGCTAGTAGTTGCTGGAGAAGGGCTTTGATAGTAACCACATCGCCTCTGATAGAAGCAACCTCATCCCGCACCTTATTTAGATCGTCTTTTTGCATCTTCAGAACTCTTTGCTTCGCCAAGTATTCTTCTTTGGCAACAGGATCTACATTAGATAGACCCATTGATTTGATATCACGGACGAAGGGGGTTCCCTCTACCTTTACGAAGTTGTTCATATTAGATTCCTGTGCCCGAAGGTAGTGCCAGTGCGCGCATATTTGTTAGAACTGGGACCATAGTGTTATCTGCGGTCGTCATAACAATTTTGAGAGCAAACTGGTTGAAGTTATTGAAGATCGTTCCTTGACTGTTTGTGTATGACACATTGTTATTTGCCACACCATTTACACCAGGTGCCGCTTCAAACTCAAGGAGATTGGTGCGATCTGTTGAGTAGCCGTTGGTGCCATTCACCAATGTCATCAGTTGCCATTGATTGGTTTCAAACGGTTGTGTATCATTACCCGCCTTCAACTTGTAGAACACATAGATGTTCGTTCCCGAAGGACGATATGCTGTGAAGAACACGCGAAGGTCCTGTGAGTCGTTTCCTGGAGCCAGCGTCACCTTTTTCGTCAGATATCGGCAGAGAGCATTACCACCAGATGCCGAGAACTCCGACACCGCCACCACATTGGCACCAGAACCTGGCACCGTATTAGCATCTGAAATCGTGATCGTTGGTGCCTTCAGATATCCAGAACCACCAGTTGTGATTGAAACTGACTGAACAACACCGTTTGCCACGTTTGCCGTGGCGTATGCCTGGGTTCCACCAACAAGGTCAGGAGCCGAGATAGCAACCGTCGTATTGGAATTTGTAGAATCGTATCCTGTTCCACCGTTGACCAGTGTGATTACATTGTTAGACAGGCTCAGATTGTTGATGATCCAGTCCAGATTGTATAGAGACATACCATCATCAGCAAGAACCGGCGACATTGTGTTATCTGTTGAACCCAGTGTTGCATACAGAACGAACGAGTTACTGCTGTTCGCTGTAAGTTGACGTGGACCCTTGCCATCTGCTAGATAGATATTGTCATATGTTGGCGAACCGTAGCGACCAGGAACAACAGGCAACTCTACGTCAGGAAGACCGGTCGATTGCAGTGTGGCTAGGAATGTATATGAAAGACTTGTTCCTGATGGAGAGAAGTCGGTCGTAGAGATATTGTATGCATCCGATTCTTTGTTTGCTCCTGTGACCTGCGAGACAGCCGCACTGACCAGTGTTGGATCATAGAATGCTGCCAAGTCCTGGTTACCCAACTTGCGGGTTGGGAGACCATATGGAATCGTGAAAGCAATCTTCGGCGTCTTGGTCGTATCGAACACGCAGCGATCCAGAACGAACATCAGAGATTCGGCTTGGTTGGCTGTCCAAGTGATCGAGTTCTGTGATTCGAACAGAGCACCAATGTAAGGAGCCGTTCCAATCTTCGTGATAGCCGTTGGTGTAGGATCTGAAGGAAGATTCTTGACAGATGAAGAGATAGCCGTAGCATTCTGAGCAGCCGCATATAGTTCGTAGTCAGCCGACTGTGAGTGCAGCATGAATGCATACAGAACACCTGGCTGGATGTATACAGGAGCAGGGAATGTGAATAGTGTGGCCGATGTTGGATCCAGATAGTGAGGTGTTGCCGAAACATTCACTTGGTCAGGAGTCATTGTGACTACCGAGTTATCCAGTGTATCACCATCAGGATATCCATTCAGTGTATGAACGATAGACAGTGTGATTGGAGCCATCGATGATGTTGGCTTGCTGGCGAAGAATAACTTCAGTGAGGCAAGGAAACATCCATTAGGATAGTTCTTCGCATCGATCATGAAGGTCTGCGCGATAGGATCGAATGGGTTCTGAACATTCAGTGTATTGATAAGGTTCGATTGCTTTGCTGTAGCCGTGAAGGTATTCTTGGCAGCCGAAACAGAAGGAGAGAAATCGCTTCCGCTTGTCTTGCTCACCAGAGAAGATGCCGTAAATGTAGCCTCTGCCCATGTCGTAGCCGATGCACCACCGTCCGTAGGAACAAGGCGATTGTCCACACGGAACACGCGGTCGCCTGTCTTGAAGGTTGAGTCGGGTAGGTTGAAGATTGCGGTAAAGATACCGTTTTCGTTTGTGGACAGTGAAGGCAGTCCAGAGCCATTCTTGACAGCAAGAAGATAGCTGGTGGTTGTTCCTGTCAGACTATATGACGATGTGACTGTTGAGTTGGTCTTGCTGTTGAATCCGATAGACACATCAACAGGAGCATCCAGCGTAGCAAGACGAGTTGAACCCACATAGCTCACCACATTTGCAGTGAATGTCTTCGTGATCTTTCCGACATTACCCTTGTTGTCCTGCGTGACTCTGGTCGATGTGATATTGATCTTGGCGCCGTTGTAATAGTTATCAACACTTGATGCGAGAGCCGATAGACCGACGACAGTAGCTCCATTGAAGTAGTTTCCGCCGCCTGGCATCGCATAGTCTGTTCCGGCTGCGGTTGGGAATGTAGCAGGAGGATTGCACAGGTCGAAATAGATTGGACCACCAACAGGATTTCCTGGTCCTGTAATCGTACATGCAACAGAGCCAGGTCCACCGAAGTTGTATCCTGCACATTTGACCGTGTGTGTTCCTTGTGTGACTGTGATATTCGCTGTTGCCGCAGAGCCATATGTTGGAGCATGGAGAACTTGGACACCATCAATATAGAAATAACCATCATTGTCGCAAGAACCGAAAATCTCATAGGTGCCTGTATATGGGAAATATACGCTCCACGTTGAAATGAAGTTCGAGCCAGGAGCAGCCACAGGAGTATTCCATACGCCGTGACCGTTCAGATAAGCACAGTAGTTACCATTGCTCTGGCGATACAGACTTACTGTGTTGGATGATACGTCAGTGAATGAACCACCGACAGACGAGATACCACCAGAAAGGTGCACCGCCTGGGTGCCAGTGGTCGTAAGTTGACCCATCGCCGTATTCGACACATAGTTTCCGCTAGAGTTGAATAGAGCATTGGAAACAACCGAGTTGGTTGTCGTGTTTGTAAGACCTGTGTGGAAATCTGATGCGATATAAAGTCTGGTATTACTGGTTCCTGGATAGTTGTAGACCGATACGACAGTGGCAAACGCCTGATACGCAGAAGCCTCGTTGTTATAGTAAACCAGAACGTCATCTTCCTTGAAAGTTCCCTTCACATTCTGAAGTTCCAGTACGTTAGGCGATGACATATACTTGTCAACATTGACACCATCGAACCAGGTCGAAACTGGTGTATTCACCTTCATACCCTTGGCACGAATGACCAACTGTTGCGCCCGGATATACGGTTGAATAGAAATGTCGGTGATGAAACCGTTCGACTGGCTGTATGATGAGCCGAGTTGTTGGTTTACACTAGGAACAGAGGACAATGACATATCATTACACCTTTACGATTAGAACAACTTGATAGATACATTTCGTGTAGTCTGACCACCACCAACTCCTGCCAGACCAGCAACCGTATTGATTAGGGCTGCGGCAGTGATAGGCTTGACAATAGGCTGAGTTCCTGGAACCGACTGCCAGTTTCCTACATTCAGAACAGACAGACTGTTGTTTGCTGTTTGTTGAACTTGTAGGTTAGGATCAGTAATGACCGTATCAGGAGCCTTCGAGTTATCAACCCAGTTATCCATTGGAGGATTCAGTTCAACGATGCCTTGGAACACTGGGTTCGAGAATGGGTTCACCGAAACCGTATTCGAAGCCAACTGCTGAACCACCACATTCGCTGTTGTATATGGCAGCGTGAAATAGTTCGTTGCCTTGTTCACCGTATTTATCTGGAATCCCAAGGTCGATGGAGAAGTTGCCGAACGGTTCATCGTGCTAACTACAGCCACGGAATGTAGAGGATAGTTCGAAACCGTCTGTGCTGCCGACATTGTGCGGTTCAGTCTGTCGATTGCCACTGAGAAGTCTGGGTTCGAAGTATCAGCCGTTCCATATGAACTGAAGTCATCAACAAGAATACCATTCTTGAATCGGTTTAGACCATTCGCATCAGGAACTTGAAGTCCCTGCGTGTTCTGTTCCAGCGTATTCAGACTGGTGTAGTATTCAATGTTATTGATGCGTGTCTGAAGATCCGAAATGTCACTCATTGTCCAACGACGATGCTGAACCTTTTCCACGCTAAGGTTAGGAACCACACCCTTAGGTGCTTCAGAAGGAATGAATGCTGTATATGGATCGTGACTTAGCTTGGCAAGAATCAGAGAACCATCTGGTGCCGCAGGGAAGGCTGGATTGACCGATGGATTACCCTGAACGACCAAGAAGTTCTTATCCTTATTCAGAACCAGCAAGTCCTTGCGAGCCAGATAGTAAGCATAGTTACTTGTAAAGTTCGTCAGGTCCTGTGGAAGATACGTTCCCGTATCGTTCGTTGATGGACTTGCTGAGTAATCGAATGCGAATGTCGCCGTTCCATTTACACGGGTAGGTCTGAAGTCGATACAATCGCGCAGTTGATAGAAGTTACCACCCGAACTTGTGAAGGTAGGAATCTGTGTGTATAGTTCGTTGACATACGACATAAGTGAGAAATAACCATCACCACCCGTATGCTTATAGAAGTCGAAAATCACCAACAGATTACCTTGTGGCACAGGCGCACCAGGGTTCAACGTCAAGAATGCGTGGTCGTAATGTGAGTCCTTCTGACCATTGTTGAATGTGTAGTTCGAAGTCACATCATAGGTTGGATCCGAAAGCATAGCAAGCGTAGGACCAGCCGAAGAAGACTTCGTATCAATAATCTGGACGATATCCTTCACATCAGAAACATATAGTGATTGGTGAACACCAACACCGACGATAGCAGCATTCTTGATATACACTTGTCCATTCGTCAAGTCAACATAGGTATTCGATGCAATGATACCGTCAGGACCTGTGTTGGCGATGACTGCTGTGTTTCCTGATACCAGCGTCTTGAGTTTCAGAATGTGCTGGTTGTTATCAGCATTCAGAACATTCATCTTGGCGATGACTGTGACTGTCAGAGGAGCCTTATATTTCGTTGAGGTCAATGTCAGGATTTCAGAGTGTGTTCCGGAGATAGCGATTGTATTTCCTGACGTACTCCAATCCATGATTGAACCAGGATTTCCGTTGTTCGCCACGTCACCTGTGCTTACGCAGATGATCGTGTAGTTCTGCTTTACTGAATCAGCAGACAGTGTTCCTGTTCCGCCTTCGAAGCTAACCACACCCTGTAGAGAAACAGGCAGCGTGACCGACAGAGAACCGCCCGAGAACGCCTTGTTACGGAAAACTTCAGTGGAGTTATAGAAACCACCACCCAGTGTGCTTATATATGGTTGACCGATCTGGAATACGAGTTCAGGTGCCGATGAGTTTTCATAGATCGCATCACCTGTTGGGACACCGCCGACCTTACCTTCGTTGTCGATGTTAGCCCATGCAGCCAAGTTCGTCGTTCCGCTAGCCGTGTTAGCGATTGTTTCAACATCCTTCGTGCCGAAGTGGAGAACGAACTGCGATGTGGTATCTGGTGTGAACGAGAACGGCGTATCCACCGTCGCAACATGAGAAGCATAACTTACAATCCTACGAACGTCACCAGCAGAAGTTCCCGAAGTGATCGTTAGTGTTACGCCATAATATGCGTTGGCGACACCCGAGAATGTTCCGTTTGTATCATAGAAAGTGATTGTGTTTGCCGTTCCCGATGCCGCGTTCGATCCCAACGTATTCGTCGTAATATCATATACGTATGCCTTATACACATATGATGCCGTGTTAGCATTCGAACCATAGTGGTCGAACACCAGTCCGCGGATGTATCCAGAACCAGCCAGTGTCGATGCGTAGGTCGTCGTATTCGTAGAAACGACCGAACCGTTAGCAACCGTGTGAAGATCCACTGGCATACCCGTGGTCACGTCGAACACACCATTCGCTGAGTTCACGAAGAAATAGTTACCGTAGTCGGTAAATACTGGGTTGTTATTCTGTGCTACTGTGTTGCGTGAGCGAGTATTCGTTAGCTTCAGAGTAGACTGGTTCTCAGCGCGGTAACCATGAACATACGCGATACCGCTACCGATATTCAGATCGTATAGTGTAGATGTGGTATTTGATGATGGGGTGATGCTGAAATCGTTGACGATGTAATCGCCGTTCGTTTCGAAGGTTCTCTTGGCGAAGTAGTCATCGATGACACCGTACACCGAACCGTCCACCATCTTGGTAATGATGCCGTTCTCGATACGGACCAGTTCAACGAAACCATCATCGTCACCAAGAGACAATGGACGGCTTTCCAGCGTAAGGATAATCTGATATCTGTCAGCACCAGGCGCCTGATAGTTCGACGCACCGATAGCTGGATCAAGCAGGGACGGGTCTCCGATGTAGTCTTGAATCGTTTCTGTGATATTCAGACCAACACGGGCACTAGGAACATTGGTATACTTGGAAAGAATGGCTGTCTGTGGGTTGACCTGAACGAATGTTCCGTTGGAGATATTGATACCGTCTGCGCGAGTGTAGTTGGACGCGATGTAGAACACACCTTGGGCGATAGAAACTACAGAACTGGCGCCAGTAGAGGCACTAGGAACAGCCTGAACCGCAGCGTTCGAAAGCACATCATAGATGACCTGGTTGTCGGTGAAGTGTGTTCCTGATTGGTAGGACAGGATGAAGGTAGGAGGGTCTCCACCAGTGGCACCAGCATCCACGGCGATGACGCGGGCTACGATGGTTCCGGTAGAATCTGTGACAAGGCGACCCAGGAATGTCTGAACATTGATAGGAGAACCGTTATATACTGTATTCAACTTGACATAGAAGCAGTTTAGGTTGGTCGTGACTTGACCACCAGTAACAGGTGAGTTCTGCTTGAAGATGTTATCTGCGAACTTGGTGATTTGGTCCTGAAGAATCGTCTGACCTTGGGTCAACTCGCGAGCCTGAACAGCGAAACCCGGCTTGTAGAGGATACGATAGAAGTTCTTCGTAGGGTCAAAGTCATCAAAATATGGGCTAGAACTGAAATCTAATGCCATGTTAGTATCCTAATCAGAATTGAAGGACAAAGCGGAACTGTTCAATACCACTAGCACTTCTCTGGACTCCTGGTCGGTTTTCAACGAATGTGATATAACCAGAGAACAGATTGAATGATGGCGTGCTGATAGTCAATATGGTTCTCGCTGTTCCTGATGTATTTCCGAACACCAGTGCGTTTGTTGTTGGTTGTCCAGTGATATTTATGAGGCTCAGCACATTGGTTGCGAGATTGAAATCCAACACCGTCGCCATAAAGGTAGCGGTATTTAGTGAGGCTCCTTGGTAAATCGTTTCACCCGACACGAAGGCTCCAAAGCCCGATGATACTGTAAGGTCGGTTGAGGTCTTGTAGATTGCTCCGTTGGCCGGATTCGGTTCGTTCAGCTTGTCTGTCGGATTCACAAGAAGACCTACTTGGTGATAAGTCACGTCCGTAGGAACCACACCACCTTCACCATCAGTAAACTCCACCGAATACATGGCGTTGAAACAACCAAGTTCCAGTGCAGGATCGAATCCGTGACCACCCACAGGAGACACAGGTGCCTTCAGAACGGCTCCTGAACCTGTAGACGAAACAACCGAAGCATTGGCATACGTAAAGTTTGTGCCTGGGTTCGTCACGATGATATCCGTGATGACTCCGTTGGCGATGACAGGGGAAGCAACCACACCTGTTCCATCACCAGTAACAACGATGGAGATAACTGAGTTCGTTGGGTCATATCCAGAACCACCGTTCACCACGTTGATTACGTCAATGCTTCCGATACCGGCAGGTTGATTTAGTGGGTCAGGGAAGGCATCCGACGGTGACACTGGAAGCCAGTTGGTATCCATGAACTTGATCTTACGACCCGCATCAATCGTAAACGAGTATTTCCATTTGTAACCATCAGGACCTTGATAGATATTGTTCGTTGAGTATGTGCCAGGTTCAAAGAACGGTTCTGATGTAGAAAGAGCGCCTTTGTTATTGCTCAGACACTTGAATACCTGGTCATACTTGTTCTTGACATAGAAGTGGTTGATTAGAGAACCGTCTGGGTTCCTCTGAAACATATCCACATGGTCATCATACGCAAAGAATACTGTGTTTGCTGCCCAGTCCACACGTTCAATGACAGGATTGATATCGTTTGTGGTGATCTTCTTGACCGCGAAGATGTTTTTCCATAGCTTTTTCAGAGAATATGTGTCTTGTGTAGGAGCAGGAGGCGATGTATCAACTGGCCATGGGTCGACCGTAGCCAGAAAACAATATGGCAAACGAAGGGGAATCGTTGGTTCCGACATTGCCACTGCCACAGGAGAAAAGTATTCCTGTTGAACCAGAGACAACTGTTCACCGAATGTAAGTAAATTTTGCGTTTGGGTTGCCGTTGGCATTATATCATCCTATTATTGGTAAGTGATTGCAACGCGACAGTTTGCAACCGTAGTATCAAATGCTGAATATTCCAACAATGCTGTTTGTCCACCCACCAGTGTTACAGTTGTTGCACCTACAGTAGACCTCAATGCTGAGAGTCCGTGAGTGATTGTGTGGTTAGAACCACCGCCTGTTGATGTATTGGTGACCCATAGCTTGACTGTTTTTCCTGCAATCAGGTTTGAAGGTGTAACAACCATGTTGGCAGCAATGTTGCAGCCTTGCAGTGCTGATTGCGTAAAGTCGAGCGTGATTGCTGTTTGTGAACCAGCAAAGACCACAGGGGGATTTACCACACCAACGTTTGAGGTCAGATTTCCTGTGACTATCAAATCTCCACCAAAGATTGTGCCTGATGTATTGGCTAGAGCATTGTTGGCTTTTGTAAATGCCGCATTAGCCTGTATAAATGCTGATGTAGTATTTGTCGTAACTGCTGTAATATTGGTGTTCTGAGTATTCTCAATGCCCTGGAAAAACGAAACATTAGATGATAGCCACGAAGTCACGTTAGAAACGTTGTTAGCATTCGTATTCGCAACACCAAATACCACATTCACCTGCGAGAATGCTGCATTGGCTTGAGCAAAGGATGCCGTGATCGATGCGTTCTGAGTTACGTCCACGCCTTGGATTACAGTGATACTGGTGTTCTGTGCAGCATCCACACCCTGAATCGTTGTGATCGATGTGTTCTGAGTATTCTCAATGCCCTGGAAGAACGACACGTTTGACGCGAGCCACGAAGTAAGGTTAGAAATGTTTGTATTCTGAGTAACATCTACACCCTGGATGATGGTGATAGAGTTGTTTTGCGCTACGTCCACACCTTGAATATTCGTGATAGAGGTATTCTGTGCATTATCTACACCTTGAATCACTGTAATGCTGGTGTTCTGTGCAGTGTCGATGCCTTGAATATACGTATTGGCTGTGTTGGTGTAAGCCTGAGCCGTAGCAATAGCAGCCGCAAGGGTGGTCGAGTCGTTGGCTTGCAGGAATGTATTGGCTGTGGTGGTGAATGCCTTGGCAGTAGTCAGTGTGGATGCGTCGTTAGCTTGCAACCAGGTGTTGGATGCATAGGCATAAGCATTTGCCGAGTTGGCGAGAGCGAAGGCTGCGTTTGCGTAGTTCGCTGAAGCAGCAGCGGTTGTTTGCACTGTGCCATCAGCAAAAGTCAAGGTCGCAGCAGTGTTTGTGTCGAGAGAGTGACCAAGAACAATATCTTCGTGGAACAGAGCATAGTCGTTATTGAATACTGCAAAGGTGTTTACTGTGTTGGCACCTTGAATAACGAATACAATATTTCCTCCAGTCGCATAGGTTCCGAGAATCAGGTTTCCTGTTTCTGTCATTGGAGGAGTAACCGTCAGATATCCATCGTATGGTGTTTCAACCGTTTGGTTTGGGTCGTTGTGATTAGGACCAGCGATACCAAGGTCAAGGAATCCCATACCACCAGGAGTGCCGTTGTTCGCGGTCAGGATAATGTCTGCCGAAGCCAACGTGCCCATGCTGAAGTTCTGGAAGTTTACTTGTAACTGGTCGTTCACCGAACCACCAAACTGCGCGATAGTATGTGGAAGAATGATCTGGTTATTTCCGACCACCAGGTTGTTGTTAGAGAACAGTCCAGCCGCCAACACCGTCATCGTCATCTTGCCGGTGGTGTTGGATGGAATATCAACTGCGGCAACCAGCGTGTTCGCTGTGTTAGAGTTGATTTGTGTGATTTCTGGGAGTTCTGATATCTTGACGCTGGAAATTTTGGCTCTCCTTTATTTTCTCTTGTATGGTTTCTGTAAGAAGGGAGTATCATCACCTTCATATCTACATTGCCATCCTTTGTAATGTCTTCTTTGACCCTTTGCTACTTTACTCATAACACCTTGACTGATATTATATTCTCTACACAACTTTCTCAAGTTCTTTACCCTACTTATCTGACCCTCCGGACTCATTACAATCCAATCCTTGGAGATAGCATCATATCCCGTATCAGACCTTTTCTTCCTTGGTTTTCCACCATTGTAGTTGGGTCTTGGTATTCCTTTATTAGCCTCGGATATTTTTCTTCCAGTTTCCTTTGAAACCATCCTTCCGACACAGTTTTTGTTACCTAAGTTGACTTTACGTAGTATTTCTCTAACCGCATCCGTGTGTCTCAATCCTGAAACGCCGTCACCACCATCAGTTAGATTTCTGAGTATTCCTGTGTCAATATCCTTGCGGCCATACCATCTAATCATGCGGCGTTCAATAGCCAGGGCGCCGATTTCTGTTAGTTTACTTTCCAATATGAGTATACGTCCCTTATCTTTTGGCACTAAGATTTCGTTCTTGTCTTTTCTCCAAGCCCTGTTTCCCTTACCTTTACCAATATAATAAGGAGTTCCGTCTTTTCTCATATAAGCATAAACATAGTATTCCATATCAACGCCTAGTCTAGTAGGATGAAACTTCCACTCTCCGTCAACAGAGCTTCACCCGCTTCTGTGGTGAGACTTGGGAAATACTGCACTCCCACAGGACCGTAAATGACCACATTTCCTCCTGTAGCCACGAAGTTTCGTGCTACTGCCATCGTAGAGTTCGCATTCGAACCCCAGTTATTCGCAACGGTAATCACACCGTTAGTATAGTCAATCTGTGTTACTTTTTGCTGTGTGTTGTTAGCAATCAACACAGAGTCACCAACAAATACGATATCCTTGAGAGGATGCGTAGGGTCCGAATAGACTCCCATGTTGATGATATTGTATGTTCCTGTCAAGGACTTGATATTTATCGTGTTGGAACCTGCATTTGCCGTAATATTTGCGACATTTCCATAGGTCAGCCAAGTATTGCTTCTCAGCGTAGCCGTATTATTAGCTGTGTCTATGGAAACAACGGTTCCACGAATCTTGTATCCGCTAACATCCGCCGTGGCTGCCACCACAGAAGTGTTGACATTCAAGAATCCTGCGATATTGGCACCCGACAGATTTCCAAAGACGATGATGTTGTTACTCTTATTCGTGAAGTCGGTCGTCATTGTGACCGTAGATGCATTGGCACCTGTATAGTAAGGCAACGGAAGACCAGAGTTCAGAGCGTTCTGGATAGCCAAATCAACATCGCTCTGTGACTTCATGGCAAACACACCGATGACCTTGGTTCCTGTTGGATGAAGCAGATTCAATAAGATATCACGGTATTTCGCGATTTCCTTTTCCACGGTCAAACGATAGGTGAAGTTGTTGTAATCTTCACTTTCCAGAACACTGAATGAACTTAGTTGACCTTGTGTGGTCAGATAGGTTCCCTGTCCAATAACCAGACCGTTCTTGAACGATGCCGTAGCCTGAGCGGTTCCGTCGCCATACACGATAGAACCGTTCGCAGAGTAACCACCCACATAGTTTGGAACCACATTCAGGTGGATATTACGACCGTTAGCCACCAAAGGTAGGGCAGGATTCAGTGTTCCTGTGTAGTTGTATACACGGAGACTATACACTGAGTTTGCTGGGTTCACATCAGGAGACAGTAAGGTAATCGAGTCTACTGATGCCTGGAATGAGTTTGTGTTGATGTTCGCACCCTGGAACATCGTGTCTTGGTTATCAGGGATTAGCAGCAGAGACACATTAGACACCGCGATATCCTGAACCACCAACGAAACATTCGGTGTCGCAATGTAATCCTCGCCGTTGTTCGTCAGGGTAATGCTTGTAATAGCACCGATACGGTCGACGATAGGAGTAAAGGTTGCTCCTGTTCCTAGAATATTTGTGACTGTCAGAACCGCATTGGCACCATTGGCTGAAGATACTGTCAGCGTAGGAAGACCAGTTGGTGTGTATCCCATACCACCAAGAGGGAAGTAGCGACCGTCATTTGTATTGACATATGCCGTGGTCAGAATGGCTCCGTTAGCATCCACGGTTACCACATTAGCCGACACACCGTATCCCGTGCCACCTACGAAGTTGATCTTGTCATTAGCAGCGTATCCTGTGCCAGCATTGATGATCTGTATGGGAGCCAGGATACCCAGTGTCTCCAGATCAGCATTGGTAAATGCGTCCGTGGGATATACAGACTCCGCGGAGACCACAGGAACTTTCGTGATTCCACCGCCACCATTTTCCACGATAACCGATGAGATTGGATATGTGGTGAAGGAAAGGAACGAGAGGGCATTCAGAAGTGTTGTGTTTGCATTGGAAACCGCAATGTTAGAAAAGTTGTAGTTCGTATTTCCAATCAACACATTCTTCTTGAAACTGATTGTGTCCTGTGGGATCAGGCTTACATTCGCGTCCTTCACAGGATTCGTATCAACAGAACCGACAATGGCAAGAGCCGTAGGAGCATTCTGAATATTGATAATCGTATTTGGATTTGGACGATATCCAAAACCACCATTCAGAACCGTGATACGCTGAATGGATCCTGATGTGGTAGTTCCAACTACAGCCTTCGCACCAACGCCCGTAGGACTATTCAGACCACCATACACAACTACGGGATTTCCTGGTTGATATAGAAGACCTCGATGATTTGGATTGATTGTGATCTGTGAAATCTGACCCACAATCTTGGCACGAAGAACATTTCCGCCAAACAGAACATCTTGATTGTTATTGTCTACGACACGAACAAACTCACCTGACTGGAATAGACGTTCAATGTTTGAAACGAAAACCTCGGTCTTGTTTCCTGCCAGAACCGAGTTTTCAATCGTAGCAATAGTCTTGGTGGTTTCACCAAACAGTCTATAGTTGTTGATCGACAACCACTTCGGATCAATCGTTGATAGCTTGACAGACTTGGTGATGAACCAAATACCATCAGATGCGCGAAGAACATTGTCTCTCGTATAGAAGATTTCAGCATCAGAGTTGTATAGAACACGGAAGAGGAACTGATATGATGCCGGCGTTCCCTTTGATTGATATAGCTGTCTCGCCAACTTGACTACGCGAGCCTTGGAGACCAGCGCATCTTCAGGAAAGTAGGGAAGGAAATCGTTGATGTAATAGTTGATGAAGTCAGTGGTTGTTTTGTCAATGTCATCATAGTTCAGGATGTTCTTCGCCTGCGCCGTCATTCCACCCGTTGTTTCCATCCACTCATAGTATGCCTGAACGAAAGCAACGAACTTGGAATAGTCCGGATTGTCCCTGATGAATTGTGGGAGTTGTGAAGGAATGAGCAGAGAAGTTGCAGCCGTTACCATTTATTTTCCTAGCATTGCCATTGATAGTCCTACATTAGCGATGGCATACGAGAAATATGCCAGCGACCATCCCCACTTATGCCCTATTGCGTGCGCAACGGCAACGCCCAGATAGATAGCACCCACTCCAAGGTTCAGAATCACTCCAACCATCAACGAGTCCATTTTGTTTCCCATAGTTACTTACGCGATTTTGCTGTTACACTCACAGTCACCGCAGTAGGATCGAAAGGATCCACCGTGATGATCTTGTTATATGTTGAAGAAATAATCGTTGACTGTGGGTTCACTGTGATAGCCAGTTGTCCCAGGTCATTGTCAACACCATAAGGAGCAAATGATTTCAGTGTGACGATACCATTTACATAGTCAACCGTTCCTACATTTTCCAGGAAGATGGTCTTGACATTCTTACTGTTGTTATAGAACATGCGCAGTGTTCCGAACTGTCCTTCCAGTGTCACATTGAGAGCACCAAGGCGTCCCGTAGAATCGCTAGGTGCATTCGTAACCGTAGCGATAGCACTGGTATATCCTGTTCCTGGGTTCGTCACTGTGATTGACTTGATGTTACCCGCAGCATTCAGAACAGCGACCGCAGTGGCTCCTGTTCCATCACCCAGGATAGTCACTGTAGGTGGAACAGAGTATCCGAATCCTGGATTCAGAACCGAGATAGATGCCACACCGCCTGTTGTTACAGGGACTTCTTCGATGTAGATACCATCAATGATGTTCGACAGATTCGTTGGATCGCGATATTGAATCGCAGGAGAACTGTTGATTCCGCTTGTCAGCATACCTCTTTGCAGAGGAACACCATAATCGAATGTGTATGTAGCTGGCACAGTGAGGCTAGGATAGAACTTCTTTTGCAACTGGATTTCCGCCTCATTTGCCACGATTGATGGATCCGTATACTTCACCGCATTGTTCAGGTCTGTAGCTGAGAAGGTGGAGTTGAATGTGTTCAGTGTAGACAGAGCAAAGTTGTTGATCGAATTTGCGATGGCTGTCTGTAGCTGTGGTGCCGTGAGAATCGTCTTGGTTGAATCATACAGAACATTCGCACCAATCTTGATGTAAGTGTAATCAGGATCCAAAAGGGTAGGAACCACTGTAAGAACCGAGATTGGCTTGATAACATCGGTAATCAGGCGTTGTTTCTGTGTGTCTGTGAGGGTATAGGCACCGGCAGGCTTCAGTGAAATGAATACCTGTCCATACACAGGAGGATTGTTTTCTTCTCCGCCCCACACATTTACTGCATCAAACGAGTATCCCAGTGTGTTTTGTTGGATGAGCGTGATATAGTCATCCTTCGTAACCGCACGACCTTGAGCAGAGTATGCCTTGGGTGCCGTGAACTTGATAGAGTCGATTGTTTCAGCAGCCGAACCAGCGTCAGCTTGCACTAGAGGAGTTACTGTGATATTCGAGAAACCGGAGATTGGATTCTGAACGACGAAGTTGTTTGCTCCTGCCGCCGCTGTTCCACTGGTCGACAGATAGCTGATAGTGATATAGTTTCCATCTGTCAGAGCAGAACCCAGAACACCATCACCGAAGTAAATCTGGTATTGCCCATTAGGACCTTCTTGAAGGAAATACACATTGGAAGTTCCTGTCAGTGCCAGGACCGACGATGCTGCTGTAAACACCGTTTGTACATTGGATGAACTGGTTGTTTGGACCACCACGGACAATGTTGATGTATCGATGTTCGTATCTGGAATCGTAAAGATGGAATCTGGATTGTTCAGTGTATCAGCAGTGAAGTTCATTGTGATAAACTCACCCTGCTTGATTTCAATATTGGTGAATGTGGCCACCGTGTTTACTGTAGAAACCGTTGAGTCATTGACAACCACGAAAGGATAGTTTACGTTGTCGATAGGTTCTGATTGGAGGGTTGTTCCCTTTTGCAGGGTCAATGATGATGTTGTGACTCCACGCACCGTGATATCAACGAAAGCCGTAGGACACACAGCAGACTTCGGCGTATAGTTCAGGAGTTTTGCATGAGACACCACAGAATCTCTCTGTGATGCGGTGTCCAGAAACATTTCATTGCCGACCATATTCAGATAGAAGGCATTGTAGTGGGTGTTGTAAGCCAGCAAATCAACCAGAATGTTCAGTGCAGAACCCTCAAAGTTATAGTCCTGATAGGGATTACCTGGCAATCCTTTCAGATACGCCAGGAAGTTCTGCTTGATCTGGTCAAAGTCCAGTTCAGTAAGTTGGAGCGAAGAGTTTGCTGAAGCCATTAGCGGAGTCTCTCAAGAAGAAAGTTTATTGTTACGGGGTCCGGTTGATTGACAATATAAAATGTCAACGTTGCTGTATAACTGTTTTGGTCGGGGTTTACTTGCACCACGACCGAATCAAGTGTCACACGCGGCTCAAAGTTCTTGATCGTATCTTGTATTTCCCTTTGCAGATAGTTCGCTGTCAGTGGAGAAATAGGCTCAAACAACATTTTCTGCACATTGGACCCAACGTTGGGTTGAAATGGACGCTCGTAGTGGTTCGTAAGTATCAGATTACGGACCGCACGAATCACCGCCAGGTCTCCAACAGAGAGAACCAGATCGTGCTTGACAGGATGAGGATTGAACCTCAAGTCCATGTCTGAATATGTTCTTTGTGTGTTTGCCATATCTTCTATTTATAGTGTGTTTTATACCGTTCGGATGAGTCCATACTGAAGTCTTTGTAGGGTCGAATCGTCATTTCTCACTCCAACCGATCCGCCTGAACCACCTCGGCTTGGTGCCGGTGGTGCCATCGTAGTCTTGTTCACTACGATTGGAGGAGACTGCATACCTCCTGCCACAGGCAACGTCATTGCTACATGAGAATCCTGAGCCGCGTTTAGTCTGTTTGTCGTTGGTGCAGGAACAGGAGCCGCCGGTGTTGCTTTGGGCATTGTGCCGAATCTACTGGTCTTTTGGTTTTGCACAGGGGATGCTGTTGGTGTCCCTGGAACCCTTGATACTCCAGGAATAGGCACGGCCTCTGTAGACTTCTTATCATTCATGAAGAAGTCATACATTTTTTCTGCGCCCCACTCACCAATCTTATCGCCACCCAGCAATGATGCTGCTACACCACCGAGGCTTCCTACAATCGTTCCGACTCCTGGAAACACAGCCGAGCCCAATAGTCCACCAATGATAGGGAGGGCACCTGATGCCAAAACTCCTCCAAGAGCCTTGACGATTTCTTTCTTCATATCCATTTGTTCGCCTGCTTCTGCACGCGCCATGATATCCTGGATTCTCATAATTGCATCCACACCACCAGCAATCAGACCGATACCAGGGATAGACTTCATGAAACCAAGTAGTTTTCCTAGACCCTTCAACATCTTACCACCGGCACCTGCGACTCTAGATACCTTGGTTGCCGTGTTCGCAACCTTAGCCATCTTGGAACCCTCTTCTACTGCCGTAGCAGATTCGGCCACCGTGCTTCCTGTTTTTGCACCTTGAACCAATGCCTCAGGGGCACCCCTAGCAGCCTTCGCGGCCGCGGCGGCCCCGGCTCCTACTCCAAATAAACCAAGAGCCTTCGCACCGATACGACCCATGAACTTGAGAGCCTTGCTGCCGTATTTTAGTATGCCTTTTCCTAATCTACTAATCAGACCGATACCTTTACCTAACATACCACCGCCAGGGAGAAGGTTGGCTAACATAGGCAATAGTCCGGCGAGTCCTCCGCCACCCCTTTCATTGCCTGTTGCCGCAGGAATAGTTTCTCCTCCGACCTTATGCATCATAGGAACGCCGCGTTCGTCTTTGTTGAACTGACTTGCGATTTCCCTCAGGCGTTTATCTTCTTCGAACTTGTCATGAATCAACTTGTAAATCTTCTCCAAAACATCAACAGCCGTCTCCTTGTTTGGTCCCATAGGAGTAGCAGTAAGGTCTGTAGGTGAAGGAGGAACCAGGGAGTTGGTGTCTTGTCTTGCTTTGCGAGCAGAAGCCTTCATTCCTGTGACATGAGCAATATCTTCAGGGGCATATCCGAATGCCTTGCCTAGCGATGTGGCAAGGAGGTTGCCTAGTGGAAGAGATTTCGCCATACGCAATGGAAGAGACTTGAATCTCTGCTTGCGGGCTTGGAATCGTTCTGCAATTTCAGCACCGATAGCGCCGCCAAGTCCTTTTCCTTCCATCATCCTCTGTGCAGCGATATCACCGAATGATTTCTTTCCTGTTCTTTCTGCTGCGGCCAATCCGCCTTCGGCTTCAGGCATTACACTGGGCTTAGCTTTCTTCTTTCCAGCAAGGGTCTGTAGTTTCTGAGCAGCTTCAGGAAGAGGACGTTCAACCGAACTCTGAACACCAAATTTTGCATCCAAGGCATCCGCAACTTCCTTCTTGACAGGCTTTGGGTCACCCTTTCTGTCCATAGGGAACCACTGACTCACTGCGGGGTCAAAGATATAGTTTTCGCCTTGAAAGGTCTTGATTAGTGCGCTTGCCATTTATTTTTTCCTATTCTTCTTGGCTTGCTGTTGTTGCCTTAGCTTTTCGTTCTCTTCTTCGATATACTTTATCAAAAGAGATACGTAAATATCCCTTTCCCACGGAACCATATTCTCTATCTCCGTCAAGGACCACTTATGGTGCTGCAATAGATTGAAGTTCGTTCTGTAAAGATTTGCAAGCGTATCGTTAGAGAACGTTATGCGAAAAAACCATCTAAGCCTTGTACCGTAATACTATGGTCGAATCCGCACTTCCCACACCTGATATTCAGAACCTTCTTCAAAGAAGGCAGAGAATCAAAGTATGTATCAATCTTTTCAAATGACTCGGCACTCAGAGATTGTAAGAATGCCATCATTTCTTCTTTCGTTGTTTCTTTCGCATAATACATTTGGTCATCGTCAAAGACATAATCAACACATCCAGCGACCAACTCAAAAGCCACATCGGATGCCGATTCCACACTATTCAGCTTCTCAATGATAGAGAACTCTGGATAGTTGAACTTGATTCCAATCTTATCAGTAACCTTTACAATATCATTATATTTGTCTAGTCCATCCACTTTGATATCCAGTAAATCAACTTTGTGTTCCATCATGTGACCACACTTGTTGCCTTCAACCAGGTTTTCGCAGCGATACTTCAAGTCTACGATTTCACCAACAGACCTTGCGCGAATATTCAAAAAGAAAAACTCCACATCAACTAAAGGAATCTTGTTGATATCCAAATCGCTCAATGTGCAGTTATTCAGAATTTGCTTTACTGCACGTTCCATGGAATCCTTGTCTCCTGATTCCATTGCCATCATCAGCAATTTCTGTTCTTTCACCAAGAACGGTCTAAACGTAACTTCCTTCTTCGAAAGAGGAAGAGTCAAAACATAAGTCGGAAATTCAATTTTTGGCAATGCCATGATTATTCACCTCATTAGAATCTAGCGATTGATGTTACTCCATAAGGAACATTAGGTAGTTGAACTCGGGTTTGTGGTCCACCATTTTGCAATAGCGAACTCTGCAATTCTTGGTTTGGATTTCCACCCTTTATTGGATTACTTATCTGGTTCGAAAGGTCTGATTGTGTTGTCAATACCTTGAATGGTGTTGTATCTGTCAGGACTTCCCAATAGAAATATGCGAATGTGATTGTCAGTCTGTGGTGGTTATCGTCACTCCAATTCAAATCCAACTGATTCATTGAGTGAGGAAATGCATCGACCAGCCTTACTGCATATACCAATTGGTCTGATACGTCATACTGGTTGATAACGATATCTGCTGTGTATGTTTTTCTTCCTGATTCATCGATCTTGTATTCCATGTCCCAGTTGCGTGTGGGACTGATCTTCTCGAACCAGATATCAAACAGTGACTTCTCTTTCATGTCCGAGCCGACAATGAATGTCAGAGTAACGTCCTGGAATTGAACTTGGTTTGGATAGCGTTCGATAGGACCATAGATCCGCTGGTCGTGGGTGTTGAGGGTCTTACCTGGAAACTCCGCCGATTCGCAACGAAGGGTCATCGTCCTGTCGCCAATACCTGCGAGGGTTGCAATCGTAAACGGAATATTCAACTGCACATTGAATCTGTTGGTGCGGCTGATATCGTTGGTGAAACTACTGATGAATTCGTAGATTTCTGGCATTATTGTTCCTATGTGATCTTTCTGACCGACTCTTCTTGTACCACAGTAGCCGGCTTCTTCCTAAACTGCTCCACTGGAAGGAAACAGGCTACCTCCCACTCATCTGGAGTTACCAAGAGGGGCCTGCTACCCATGTTAGTTACCAGATACCTCTTGATACAGGGCTTGAAAGCCTTCAGACTCCGAGTGTTCTTCAGTATGTTGTATGTCACGCGGAGTCGTTCCTGGTCGTTCCTAGGCGAATCCTCCGCATAGTCCATCAGCATATCCATGAAAGACGCTCTCAACATGACAGGTAGGTAATGAAGGTTCAAACCTAGGAAACCATCCGTATACTTTTCGAGGATGATTACCAGCGGGAAGGTATCATAGTACGGTAACTTGTTCGCCAGCTTCGGATCGTAGTAGAAAAAGTAGAGTTTTCCGACCATTCCTCCCTGTGCCCGATTGCCTTCTTTAGCAATCGAATTCGCCATTCTGGCACCACCACGAAGTTCATCTGTCTTTCGGCTCAACCAACGAACAGAATCAGCGGAGAATCGTTGATATCCGAGTTGACCTCTTTGCTGTGCTAATGTTGTAAGTTTGGATGCCATGTGGTATTTATCTGATACCCAGATCCTTTTCCGTGATGATTTTGAACTCCCAACCTCTGTCCTTACAGTATTCTGTGGCTGCCGCCCATTTTGCCTGATTGATTCCGTATGTGGTGACCTCAGAAATGTAGCGTTTAGTGACCCGTTTTCTTACTTTCGGCTCAACCGTCTGGTTCTCCGGCTTGATTTCGACCACATAGGTTCTCGGAATACCATCCTTCATGACTTTGATAATCATGTCTGGGAAGTAGCGATGCTGCCTTCCGTCCACAGGCGATATATACGGAATAACCAGTTCCTCTGAACCCCAGGCGAGAATGTCAGGGTTTTCATCAAAGAATCGCATTACTCTTAGTTCCCACGTGGACCTCCAAAAGATTTTCTGGTGGTCTCCAATATACTTTTGTGGATTTCGTGGTCGGAATCGTCCTGAGTACGCCATATAAATAGTCCATAATATCAATCCACTGTATTTATCAAAGGTCTCCAATGCCAGCAATCAGCGTTCAGCCCACAGGAACCAAGCCAACATCCAGCGCAAGTCCAAAAGGACCCTTGGCGAAACTGTACAATTCAGACAAGTATGATTTCACCAGCAGGACCTACCCTATCGACCTAGCTTCAGATGGTCGAGGTCACTATGTAAATTTCTATATCAATGTGAATAACTCATCTGAGTATCTGAAGAAGAACAAATGGGTCATTGTAAACCAGAAAAGTTCGGCACAACAAGGCCAGCAAGTTCGTCCAGGACAGCAATTGGTTTCTGGAAACTTCACAGGTGTTCCTTTCGGTGAGACATTGAACACTGCCAAGAATACTGTCAACAGCATTCAGCAGGCGGTTGTTGGTCGCAATACCAAGAGAATCACACAGGCAATTTCCATGTATATGCCAGATTCACAGGTCGTGGCAACATACAACTTTGATTGGCAAAGCAGCAGTCTTACCGAGGCACTCGGAAATCTAGGTTTCGGTGCCCAGGCCATGAAGTCATTGACCAATGTGGATACAGGTTCCATTAAAGGTGCGTTGAATAGCGTAGCCACAGATCCTTTTTATGCTGAACTTGCTGGTAAGATAGGTTCTACCGTTGGTCTGACAGGAAACAATGCCGGCGACTTCTTGATGTATGCCAGTGGACATGCTTCCAACCCGCAACTTGAAGTCCTTTTCCGAGGCATCGGCTTCCGTGAATTTCAATTCGTGTTCTTCATGTCACCAAAGAGTCCTCAGGAAGCACAGAATTGCCTTGACATTATCAAGACTTTCAAGTTCCATGCATCACCAGAATTATCAACGCAAAGTCGTTACTGGATCATGCCATCTGAATTTGATATTCAATTCATTCACAATGGCCCCAACGGTGCTGAAGAGAATACCAATATCCACAAGATTTCAACTTGCATCATCACCAATATAGATGTGAACTACGCTCAGAATGGTGTATGGTCTACTTTCTATGACGGTGTTCCAACACAAATCATGTTGACACTCCAGTTTAAGGAAGTCGAACAGATCACACGTCAACGTATCGATCAAGGATATTGATATGTCAAGATACTTCAACTATTTCCCAAAACTGATTTCCTCACAAAACAATTCTGCGCAGATTGTCACCAACATCATCGCCAGGGTTGAAGAGTTGAATTCACTAAAGAATAACTCCCTTGTATACTATCAATACAGTATCCAAGAAAGTGATACGCCAGAAATCATTGCAGACAAGTATTATGGTGATCCCGAAAAGCATTGGATTATCCTGTTGACAAACGATATTCAGGATCCATTCTTCGATTGGCCAATGCCTTACCAAATCTTCGCTGATTATGTGGAGAATAAGTATCTTCCTATGGCCAATACGATGGCAGGTCAGACAGGCACCGCCTGGGCACAATCCAATATCCAAGCATACCAGAAGGTCATCAGTAGCACCGATGCAGCCTCGGGCAACACCACCGTTCGAACCTATTCCGTTGACGCGAACACCTATAACACCATCGTATCTCAGACAATCACCACTGCATTGAACACAGTCAAGATTGACAAATCAACCTTGTCTTACTATGACTATGAAGTGAATCTGAATGAATCGAAAAGAACTATCTTCTTGCTGAATAGTTCGTATGTGGACCAAATCATGAACGAGTTGATTACTCTGATGGGTCAATAATGGAAAAACTGACCTACGAACAAGCCCGCAGTATCATTGAAGATGGAGACATTGTATTTTTCCATGGGTTTCTATCAATCAAACACCCCATCGAAAGCACGATTCGCATTGTGACGAGTTCTCCGTTTACGCATGTGAATATTGCATTCTGGGTTGAGATTGCTGGTCAGCGTAGGTTGATGGCGGTTGAGGCACAAGGAGGCACCAAGCGCCGTATCATCAACATGAGCCACTATTCAGACAAGCCGATGACCGTAGTGAAAGGTCTGAAGCCTTGGAATGACATTGCATCCGATGCCTTGAGTCGCATCGAGATTCAGAGATATAGTTATGTGACCGCAGTATACGCAGGACTACGGGATTTCTCCATGCACCGCCTTGGTGCAAAGTTGCCCAAGATGCAGCATCCAGGTGAAATTTGTTCCGAATTCTGCGCAAGAATGTCCGGTCTCCCTGAAACAGACCTTAGTCCTGGTGCCCTGTATGCGGCATTGATGATGGTTACAACTGAGAAGAAATAATGGCTGAACAAAAAGGTATTTTGTATCCACAGGATTTTGTCTTATTGGATTGTCGCATAGTCACGGCACTAGGACAACCATTGGATATCAAGCCTATCGTTCTTGAACTGAATCTGTTTGAGGACCTTTATGCTTCCTATGTGTCTGGCTCAGTTGTTATCTCCGATGCCGGCTCGATCATCAACAACTACAATATATCAGGAAATGAATTTCTGATATTGTCTTTCGGCAAGCCCAGTGATACCGACACAATCAAAAGAACATTCCGTGTCTATAAAGTAGACAACCGAAGAATGTTGCAAGACCAGAATGAAATGTATACACTGCATTTCTGTTCAGAAGAAGTGGTCCTGTCCGAGCAATACAAGATAAGCAGATCATATGTTGGAAGCAGTATTGGTTCCATCGTCAATGATATTCTTGCTAACATACTGAAGGTTGATCCAAAGAAGATCAACAACATTGAAACAACCAGAGGCATGTATGAGTTTATCATTCCGAACATGAAGCCTCTGGAAGCCATGAGTTGGTTGTCCACCTATGCTATCTCGTCCTCTCCTAAGACCACAGGATCACCATATCTCTTCTTCGAGAACAAGGCAGGATTCAATTTTCAATCCCTGCAATCCTTGGTTCAACAGAATGCTGTTCGTTCATATCAATATCGTCCCAAGAATCTGAATGATCCAACAGATGCCCGTGTCAAGGACCTTGCCGCGGATCTTGTCAATGTTTTGTCTTATGAACACATCAACAATTTTGATATGATCGAATCGATTATGAATGGAACATTTGCCAATCAACTTTTGTCCATTGATCCGATCCTTCGCAAATCCACAATAACGAATTTCGATTATGCGAAGTATCTACCAAAGAGTTCGTCCCTAAACAAGTATGGCATCCTTAGCAATGCGAAGAATCGTTTCGGTGACACAGCGAATCAAACACCCGAGGCAGTCTATAAGGTCGTCACGACCAACACAGGTCAAAACAGGGACCCATATATACTAAATCATCAGCCATCAATCAAAGATATCAACGTAGAGACATTCATTCCATACAGAACGTCACAGATTGCGCAGATGAACACTCACAGGATACGTATCTCCATTCCTGGCGACCCAACTATCAAGGTAGGTGATGTAATCATTTTCACGTATCCCGAAATGGAATCCCGAGACACTGGTCGGAATGATGATAGATACTATAGTGGAAGTTTCTTGGTCACTGCCCTGAGACACCAGATCAACCAAGAAAACAAGTTTGTGTCACTGCTTGAGATTTCTAAAGAGAGTTCTCCCACAGCAATGCAGAGTTTTGATAATACTCTGCCTGCTTGGAAGACAATGAGGAATTCATAATGTATCAGAAGAACCATATAGGAAAATCAGGATTTGTTTGGTGGTATGGCGTGGTGGAGAATCGCAACGATCCTCTATTCCTCGGTCGCTGCCAGATCCGTATCTATGGTTACCACTCCGACGATCTGACACAGATACCTTCCGCGGACCTTCCTTGGGCCCAGCCAGTAATTCCTCCCAACGCATCCAAGACCTTCAGTGCGCCACAAGAAGGTGAAATGATCGTTGGATTCTTTGCGGATGATGAGTCTGCCCAGATGCCGGTATATCTCGGCGTACTACCAGGTATACCAAGCCAGGCAGCGAATCAGTCGAAGGGCTTCAATGATTTACGTGTCAAGGAACAATTGGACAACGCTCCAGTTAAGCCGGTGTCTCGTTTGCTTACGGGCACCGATGGAGTCCTGGTCAAGACGGAGAATCGAACCCCATATCCCCGCGACATTGACGTTCCTACCACCAGTCAATTGGCTATCAACGAAAGCACAGCAAACACGGTCATTGACTTTCGGTTGAAGAATTGGGTGCAGGTAGATTCGGTCAACGGTTCAACATGGAAAGAACCGGTCACAGGATATAACACTCTATATCCATTCAACTCGACCTTCGAGTCGGAGTCCGGACACGTAATTCAGGTAGATGATACGCCAGGTAATGAGCGAATCATGTTCGCTCATAGGACAGGCACCACCACAGAATACTACAATTCTGGAACAAAATTGGATAAGGTGGTCAAAGACAACTACACTATCGTACACGGTTCCGATTTCGTTTATGTGCAGGGCAAAGTCGTTCTTACATGCGATAACGTTGCCCACATCCGCATCAAGGGTGCCGCAGTCATTGAGATTGATGGTGATGTAGATTGGAAGGTGGGTGGTAATATGAATCTGACCGTCGGAAAGAATCTAAATATCAAGACGGCTCAAGATGTGAACTTTGATGTTGGTGGCAACATTGAGCAGGTGACACAAGGTTCTTTCCATGCTCAAGCAGGAAGTACATTTGATGTTCTCGCCACAGGAATTGTTTCTTTAGATGGCGCTATAGTTATGATCGATCCTCTGGATCTATCAGGAGGCGGATCACCTGGTGCCACTGCCGCCGGCATTGAAAGTCCTAATGGATATAATAATCCACCTGAAGTCACACCAACACCAGAAAAAATCAAGCCCGTCAAGTATCCAAAGCCGGCTGTTCCTGCGGCGATATTGCCACCAACTGATGCGACAAAACCGGAGAATGCTATGGTATCAGATACACCACAACCCGCCGCAAATACGACCGACTTCCTATCAAGTTCAACCGATATTTGCTTTACATTGCCTATGATGCAGGCCGCAACCTTTGGAACCACTCCTGTTTCCATGCTCAACAAGTATCTGCCTGGTCTGAACAAGCTATGCACGAAATACGGAATCAATACGCCACTCCGCAAATCGCATTTCCTTGCTCAGATTGCTCATGAGTCTGGAGGTTTCTATACGACCGAAGAGAATCTGAACTATGATGCAGCAGGACTTATCCGCACATGGCCAACCCTGTTTGATGCCACGACAGCACCACTGTATGCCCACCAACCCATGAAGATTGCCAATCGTGCCTATGCTAATCGTATGGGTAATGGTGATGAGGCTTCGGGCGATGGATGGTTGTATCATGGCCGTGGATTGATCCAGCTTACGGGTCACGACAACTATGTCCGCTTCGCCAATGCCATTGGCATGTCACTTGCTGATGCGATTGCATATCTACAAACACCCGATGGTGCTGTAGAGTCCGCCGGATGGTTCTGGGCATCCCGTTCAATCAATCTTGCTGCGGATAACAATGATATCAATACCGTAACGAAATTGGTGAATGGAGGTCTGAATGGAATCCAAGACCGTATCAACCGATTCGACGCAGTATATCCACTGACCCAGCAATAATAAAAAAAGCCCTCGCAAGAGGGCTTTTTAGTTGGATAACGACACTTTCACGTCATCCTTAGTGGTCCAACGACATTGATTACTCGTCGTTAGCCAGCCTGTCAAAGAACTTGAGGTCTTCATCATCATCAGAAGTACCAACGATATCAGCATCAGATACCGCAGGCTTGGCAGTAGGTAGCTTACCCTGCTTGGCTTGTTCCACGGTTGTCTGTGGACGTTGCGTGCCATCACCATTCAGACCAAGAACCTTGTCAAGACGAGCCTTGAGGGCATCGTAGGACTTGAAGTTCTTTTCTGTGACCAGATCCTTCAGAGGATATTCGGACTTCCAAATCTTTTCCATCTTAGCGTCATCGGCAAGCAGGGGACCTGCATCAGCGAATTCACTCTTATCGTAGTTCGGATATCCTTCAACCTTACGAATCTTCAGCTTGAAGTTCGCACCAGTCCACATATCGAATGGGTTGATAGGCGTTTCATCTTCAAACTCAGGATTCATGGCGCTGGTGATCTTTTCGAAAATCTTCTTTCCGAACTTGAACAGGAACACCTTGCCATTGTTTTCTGGGTGCTTAGGATCTTCCACGATATACACGTTGGCAATGTAGGACAGCTTGCGCTTTTGCTTACGTGCGATTTCCTTGTTAGCTTCGACACCAGAATTCCAAAGAGTGCTGTTGTACTCCGAAACTGGGTCGTTCTTATTAAGGGTGGTCAGTGAGTTTTCGATGTACCATCCGCCTGGGCCTTGGAAACCATGCGAGAACATCTTGACCCACGGAAGGGCGTCATCACCATCAACTTCGGGAGCAGGAAGGAAACGGATTACAGCATAACCGTTACCAGCCTTATCAACTTCAGGCTTCCAGAAATTTTCTTCCTTGGATTGACCTTCGCCTTGATTGAGTGCTTCGACTGCCTTGGTGAGTTTTTCGAGACTTGAGGACTTCTTGAGGTTTTGAAATGCAGACATATTATTACTCCTTTGTATCGTATTGTCGTTGTATTACGGATTATCCACGGTATTCATAATATAGATTTATTTAGGCTCCGTTAGGACCTATATGCGATGTTTTTTACGGTAGTTGGTTCGGTAGGATAAACTCTACCATTTTCTGCCGACTTTCTAGCTTCGTAATTATCGACCACACATCGTTGAAATTCCCTCTTGCAACATTCTAACATACCGACCACATCGTTCATGTCGGAATACCGCATAGTAAGGGGATTGTAAACTTGGTTGATTAGTTCCGAGATAGCATAGTTCATTTGGCCTTCCCGACCCGAATGCATATTCTTGTCACGAATCGCCTGAGCGAGTTTCGTAATTTCTGGAAGAAGGGAATCCCGAAGGTCTTGTGAAATATAAGGCATATTAGTCTCCCAGTTGAGTCTTGAAGAATTCATAACGATTGAGGCGGGATTCGTGTGTTTCCTTCACGATATCCACACACCTCTTGCATAGCATAGGACTCACCTTCGACACATAATGAGTCTTGTGCTTTTCTTCCACTTCACCGCACATGGAGCAAAGGTAGTGGTTACCCGACCTGCGATTACCATACTTGTCTCGCTTGAGAATACCAGGATAGTAGAATTGCAGGTTGTTGAGGTAGCAATGTAGTTCTTCGAAGGTATTGAAAATCTTGGTGGTCTCCGCCTGCATCCAGCCAGGGACTTCCTTCAGGTCACCATACGAGTTCACCATGAACACCGGCATGTCCATCATGAACGCTTCGTGAACCTCTGAGGTCGTTCCGGCACCTCGGCGCACAGATTCATCGTAGTAGATGATGAGGGCATCAGTGTCGAACTTCAGAAGATTGATATCAGTTTCGATGAAGTGTACGCGAAGATTCGACTTGAATTGAAGGTGGTCGGTCTTAGAGTCATAGTGATAGAGTTCTCCGTGAGCCTTAGCGTAGGCGATATCCAATGCTGCGATATCGATAGGGTAGTAACCCATCTCCTTCAGTTGAGGAGAAATCTCTGCGCGCCAACCTGTGCCCATGTTCTTGGCGAACTGCATTCCCCCACTGAGGTAGATCGAGCCATTAGGATACTTTTGATTATCTATCATTTTCCCTCACCTTCGTTTTTACAATTTCCTTGAACTTCATTTTATCATAGTTCACGAAAGGAGTATACTTCCTGATCCTTCTATACCAATCAGGAAAGATAATGTCATCATCTACCTTCCGTTTCCACATGGGGAGGAAATCCATGAGGTCGTTCAGTATCACTACGGTTTCAATACTGATTCTACCACCCATCAATTCAGACAGCAATACAGGAAAGGTTCCATACGGAACTTTCAGCCAATCTACAGGTCTCCATTGCGTCAACATATAGTCCAAATCGTTGGAGAATCCATAGGTCAGCGATTGGACTCTCTTTTGCCATGCATTGTAATTAGACGCAGCATCGTCATTGAGTAGGTCACCTACCCATAGCTTATCGTTGATGATGAAATTGGAAACGAAGAAATTCTTGGCATCTTCCGCAGTGGTATACTTGCGAGAGAGTTTGTAGAAGAAATATTTGTGGCGGGAGTTCAGGAAAGAATCTTGCTTGTTCTTGGTCTTTCCGTTGTACTTGAAGAAATCGTAGGAGTCGGTGGAGAAATGGAGTTTCAGTGCATTGAATAGACAGTAGGTCTCCCATCCACCGAATTCCTTGGGAGCCGTACTGACGAAATCACTCTCCTTGCACTTGCAATTGAAAGTTAGTCCGCAGTAGTCACATTCCTGGTCAAACTCATCATCAGAAAGAATGCTCATACTTTATTTTTACAATTATCGAAATGCCACCTAAACATGCCTGATCCTTTACCTGTAAATCCACAAATAGGACACGTATGAATTCTGTTTCCTATTATTTTACCTCCAATTTTCCCACCTATTTTTCCACCTTTTATTCCTCCTTTTTTACCCATGGAGGAGTACATTTCTGTAGTTGTATTTGCGGCCTTTCTTTTTCCGTTTTGTATGCGGTGTTCTTTTGTTATGACCTTTATACCCTTTTGTCCGCCTCGAACTTTGGCTTCTTTTGGAACACATCTTGCGGCCATTGCTTGGTGTTTTTTGTCTGTGAAGAATCTACGAAAAACGACCTTTGCTTCTTCTGAGGACATACCACACGAACTTTTTGTATTATTCATACATTGGGGTTGTCCGAAAACCTCAGAAATATATTTTTCTTCTAATATTTTCAATTCTTCTTCAGAATTAGCAAATGACAATATCTCTCTTTTTAATTCAGATTTATCCTTTATACTTTTGATCCACAATCCAGAACCTAAGTATCCATCATCCATATTATTGGTCGAATGTCTGCCTCGGTAATATTTACCATTTATATGTGTAGTTTGATATATGAAGTGTATCATTCTTTGAAATGTAGACTACTGGTTTTCTTGAGTAGGTTGTTTTCTTCCGCTTCTTCGCGAATCTTAGCCTTCAAGGTAGGCGATAGCAGAGTCGCAGCGACTTCCACTTCCAATCCCGTGACAGAACAGTGGTGCAGGATGGCATCCATCAGACCACACTTGAGTTCCCTCGATAGGTTCTCTATCATGAAACTGAAGGTCTTAATTTCGTCGCGGGTTGGCATATTACCTCTTATAGAATCGTGCTGGTGTAGAAAACGTGTCTACCAATGACCACGAACTGTTTCACGTTGGTCCATTGAGGATTTACGTAGGAAGCATGGTAGAACAGAACATTGTATTTCGCTAGTGTAACGTGTGCCACGCCCTTTGTCAAGACATTCTTGGCAATCCACTTCGATTCTTCCCAATTGTAATAGTTCATCGAGCCAGGTTCGTGATGTTCACCGACCCAGGAGAACTGGTATACCTTGTTTCCTTCCAAGTCTGTTGTGGATTGGTATACCACGGCACATATTGTTCCTGGGTATCCCTTCGTGTGCGTCCGATTCATGGTAACCTGAGCTACTGCCAGTTTACCTTCCATCGGTTCATTGCCTGCCTCATAGTAGATATTGAGTGCCAGACATTCGATCTGTTTGCGTTCTTCGGCCTTTCTGTCACCGTATTCCTCTACAACCTTCGTGACCAGCTTATCTCTTTCTTGTGCTTCATGGTGTTGCGCGTGGCTTGTCATCGCCTTTTCGTATTGGTTCTGTGCAAAAAAGGTTGCGCCAGTCAAAAAGACCATGAGTCCTACGGTCAAAAGGAATGAATTGAGATACTGTTTAATTCGATTAAACATGATACTCCCTTGGTTGGTTTTTATTATTCGAACTTTGTTGAATTACTTGATACCATGATGGTAGTTGAAACGCCAGTTTATGAGGAGCGTGGAAAACTGGCAAAACCCCGGAGTAATTTAGGCTGCGAGAGCCATTTCCTCAAAGAAAACGCTTTCGTTTGCGTTTAACGTTTTTGCGCTGTTTAACGTGAGTGCTTCACGATTCTCCGTATCGTTACTCGTCGCCCAATCGAAGCCTGGTCGTCCCCATTAGGAAGCATTTTAGTTTCAGATGCACAGTGGCGGGTCTGACTCCGGACACTTTCGCTTGCCTTTCGGCCCTAAAATGCTTTCTGGTGGAGACGGCGGGAATCGAACCCGCGTCTTGGACACCTTTCTCTCAACTTCCTTCCCCTAACGGGGTCTTTCGAATACTGAATCTCCGCGAGGAATTGAACCTCACGTAACCCTTCTTCCTGGCCTGCCTTCACCTTTGCGTCGGTGTTGGCTATCGGTGTTCCAGTGTAGTTACTCGGAGAAAAACTTACGAGTGGATTTCACCCTTCTTGTCAATCTGCTCGAACATCTTCTTCATCTTATCATCAGCCCATGCCATGACTTCTTGCTCATTGTTCTGAATCTCTTTGACCAACTCACCCTTCACATAAGGAGACAATTCGGTCTTTCTTGTTTCTTCGGCCAGATTCTTGACGCCTGCCACGAAACACCTCTTCGAGAGGTCTTGAATAATCTCTTCGTTCACACCACCAAGTTCGTGGAATGTTCCCACTGTAGCCGACTGTAGGCAGCCGAGGTGATATGCAGTAACTCTATGGAAAAATACCATCTCCTGTAGAGTGACCCTGACTTCCTGAGGGGGAGAAGGTGCTTTTTCTTCCGCAGGAAACACAGAGAATGCAACGAAACCTAGTAATGCAGCAACCAATAGTTTCTTCAATTTACCCCCTACGCTGTCTGAATTGTTACTATACATGAACCTGTAGTGGAAGTCAATCCGTTTCAGGTAGTTTTTGAATCTTGCGAAGGTAATTTACCGAATATCTGTCCTTCGAATTACCTTTCCACCGATTTTGTGTACACATGGTACACTTCACGGTCCTCTTGCACTTCTTTCTCTTGAAATTTGCCATAGTTCTCTATTTATACCGAAAGGGACTCCTTGTAGATTTTGATTGATTCCAGCAGGTATTCCACATGGTCCTCTGTCTTTTCGATGAAAACCTGAGGCTTTTCACCAGTTACACCCATGAGAATCACGATTTGAGGCACCTCCACCCCCACCAACTCTTCAATCATGTATGAATATGCACAACATTGAGCGAAATAGTCAAGGACATACTCTCTTTTCTTGTGCTTGCGTGCGGTCTTGAAGTCAATGATGGACAACACACCATCATAATGAGCCACGCAGTCCACTCGTCCAGCCAACTGTAGAGCCTTCGAATACACCGCCTGTTCCTCATACCAAATATCAGAGATTCGATTGAGGTGCGGCTTGATATCCAGAAACATTTCCTTCGCGTCTGGCATAGAGGTTCGCAAAGGCTTGTTGTTCAGATAGTCCTCGCATAAGGCGTGCATACCTGTGCCACGTCCTGATGCTGTCTTGATAATCTTGCGGGCTTCATCCTCACCCACCCTCTTTTTCCAGTCAATGATGCCTTGTTTCTTGCGAACACCAAGGACGGTGGTTACGGAAGGAACGCGAGAACCGTCCGGCAACGTATAGAAACGTTTACCGGACGGTAGGGTTTGCGATGGGATATCTTCGAGTATCAGGGGCGGACAATGATGAAACATGATGTGTTAGAAACCTAACTTCTCCTTTTGCATGAGGTATTCACGAACAAATCCGGAACGGACCACATCTTCCATACCAAAGGTGATGTGTGAGGTATTATCGATGCGGTCAAGAATCTGAACTGCTTGACCGAAACCCGATGATTCCTTTTTCGTATTCAAGTCCGTCTGTCTATAATCACCACAGAGAATGAATCGGCAATTCTCGCCAACGCGAGTCAACACCGTGTCAATTTCGTGGAATGTAGCCGATTGAAACTCATCAAAGAACAGAATGGAATCGGTGAATGTCAGTCCTCGCAGAAAACTCGTGGTCTGAAACTGCACGATTTCCTTATGTAGCAGGAAATGCCACGCATCACCGCGTCCAACCAGTTCATTGACAATCTGAATGTAAGGGTCTTGATAAATCTTCGACTTTTCTTCCAAAGTCCCCGGGACAAAACCTAGATCGCGGGATGGTACTGCCGACCGTATGATAACGATTCGGTTGTAATATGATTTGTCTTGCAACAGGTCATTCAGAGCAAGATACATTGCAAGGAAGGATTTGCCTGTTCCTGCACAACCTGACATGACTATGTTATTGCCTTTACTGTATTCTTGAAACGCTCTCTCCTGATTCCTTGTTAGCGGAGAGATTTTTTTGAGGGAGAAATGCTGTTTTTGTGCTTCGACCGCGGCTGTCTTCATTGCCTTGCCGCTTCCCTTTCGTGGTGATGCCATTATTGCTCCTGTTATTATTGATGGGAAACAATTACGAAGATGGCCTCCTTTCTCGAATACTACGTTGTTACCACTCTCTTGACGCCTTATGCTTATGTCCTTGGACCAGGGTGTTTCCAGGAACATTTCTCTTGATTCTCTCGATGACACCCTTTTCGAAGGCATCATTGGCTTTGGTTACACCAGGTAAATCCATTCTCATCGGGTCACCAAGACCTGGCATTGTCTCTGTCGAATGATACTGCTCCAGATCAGGATTGGCAACCTTGAATTGGTCAAGTTCCGACATACGCATGGTATGTTCGGTAATATCACCAGTAGTTACATTGCGAAAGGTATACGTGGGCATTTTTGCTCCTTAGGTCCAAACTCGGAAATTCTCAAATGAACAGGGGTTCTTTGCATCATATTCACGATAGAACAATGAATTCTTGTCTTGATTAGGTCTCCAATCAGTCTTTTCGAAAGCAATGGGACCCAGATATGGATCAGCATACTTCAGAATGAAATCGTAAGGCATCGCCTCAGGCTCCACATAGCCACGATCTGGATTCTGGATTGCCCAGATGATTCCACCAAGCAATGCAGCACCAACTTGAATAGCCGTGGCGTTTTCACCAGGCACCAATTCGCGGGCTTCTTCGATACTCAACTGCGAGCCGTGCCATACTGCGAAATCATCGCCAATGAGCAATACGCCCAGTTCATCCATACCACCAACGATTTCGTCCTTGGCTATCCGAGTTTTGGATTGCAGATCAAGTTCACGGCCGCGAAGTTCATGGACAGATGCGATTGCAGCATCGCATGGCTGGTACACGTAGTATACAGAGGGACGGAATTTGCCATCTTCTGTCTCGAAATACTGCGACATTGTGATGGATTCGCTGTGCTGTATACAAAACCCATTGTAACTTCCTCCTTGTGGAACCCATGACTTCATGAGTACGGATAGACCTGGTTGTTTTAGATATGCGGCAGTGCCTTGTGATTCACCGTTTTCTGGCTTCTTGTTTTCGTGTGTTCCCCAGCCCATTTCAGCAGGAGCCCGACCTTCGGCCCAGAATCCTTCGCAGGACCAGGTGTTCACGAATTCATTCTTTTCCTTTGGCTTATCAATTACCTGTGTGTCTCGTTCAGCAATATGAATCACCTTGACACCCAAATCACGCATTAGTTCCGCCCAACCTTCCTTGCTATAAGGAGGTAGGACATGATCTAGATCCTTGCGACCCTCTGCCAGTTTCAGCAAAGCCCGCTTGGTCAACTGCGTGACAAGACCAGGATTGGCTCCATTCGTTACAACCGCTGTCGCAGCATTCGGATACTCTGCGGCCATTTCACACACCACGGCGTGTGTATGGAAGAGAGTGCGGTCAGCAAGTTCGGGAATCTTTTCATCAGGCTCGGTGCCCCAACGTTCCAGTGAGGTGTTGGTATAGTGTACACCATTTTCCAGGCACCACTTGATGATGGATTGCGCTTCAATATTCAATGACACATCAATGACAAAGCCACCCTCTTCAGTATACTTCTTGAGGGTGGCTTCCAGATTACCAGGGAGAATTTCCTTACGGACATACTTGACGCCGTTATCACCGTTACGCTTGGTGAATACGTCCTTGTGGTCGTCCTTTTCAAGGACCGTGATTTGCGATGGCGAACGTGCGACGTGTTTGATTACAAGAGGAAGAATACATTGACCCACCGAACCATATCCGAGGATCAGGATCTTCTTGTCGTATTTTACAAACTTGTCTTTGTCAACGATTGCTTCGACCAATGCGGTCTTGAAGGCGCTATATGGCTTGCGCATGGTTACTCCGAAGGAAGGAAATTGATATATCCTTCTATTTATTCGGCTTGGTCACCGAACTTCGGGATTTCCACAGATCCATCCGCCTTAGCCTTACCCTTCTTGGTCGGGAACTTCTTTTCGATAAGGGCAGCGTGACTCGCGCAACTCTCAGGAGTAGCAGGTTCCATAGCAAGTTGCAGGAATTGAGAGAAGTTATCCGTCACGCGGAGAGGAACAAGGGCGCCGTCCGTAAAGAAGATATCGCATCCTCCTTCCAACAGAGGGGCAATTTCTCTCACAGCATCAAGATTGATGATAACAACACTACCCTTGTGCTTCGAAAATACTTTGACCATGAAACTCATTATTTCTGCTCCTTCTTTGCTTGTTTACGGGCGGCTTTGCCGAAAAATTCATCTTCACTATATGGGATGCGGTTGGCTGCTTCTTCCGCAATTTCAGCGGCGATAAACTGCTCCCGTAAATCGGAACGATATTGACCTGAAAAATTAGCCAGCATTCTCTTGCTTGATTGACTGAGTTTGAAGTGACTGTCCCGATTTACGCTTTTCATTTCACGATCCCTTTCATATATGTATATACTGCTCCAACAATAACCAATACTGCCAAAATCTTCCACAGCAAACGAAATCCACAATCGCTGTAATAAACCATTTCCATCTTGGCGAGGTCACGATTCGCCAACATGCGGGCATCAGGGTCCTCACCGAGTGAATTGACAATCTCAGAGTAGACCTTGTATCTCTGTCGTGCCTTCCAGTAGTAGTAGAGGGAAAGCATATTAGTCCCACAAAGAAGAAAAGTGCTTTCCAAATAGTTCAAATCCTTCCTGGATCTTCTGTTCCATGGCAATATGTCCTTCTTGGTCATATTTGCCATTTACGAAATATTTCGATTCCCATTCGTCATCCATCTTGGATTCGAAAGAGAAAATCATCTTGTCAAGAATTTCATCCCAGGACTTGATGGCGACTTCCATCGCTGCCTCATTGGGATTACCATATTCGTCGGTCCACTCAGGTCCTTCAGGCACCACAGACATTGGAATGCCGTGCTTGGTCGCCTTCAGTTGTTTCAACATAGGCACAATGATAGGTGCGAGGGTGCTATCCATAGACCACGTATCATAGACATGAATCTTCACCTTCACAGTACGATTACGCTTTTTGTGGATCCATTGGCAAAGGTCATCTACCTTCGTTTCAGAAAGCCATGAACCGATCTTGTAGCAGCGATCCTCAGATACACCAACCTTTTGAAGGAGGCCGGCAATCTGAAATGGGCCAATCCAGTTGATGTATTTCCCGATGTATACGCGCATTATCTCTTCTCTCTCGTCACTGATGCAATTTGTTCCACAGGCAAAGGAAGCCCGTAGTCCTCAATCTGTTTTTCCATAATGAGGATAACGCGAGTGCATTTGGACAAAACGAACGCACGATCCAGTTCACCAAGAACCTGGTTACGTTCAATGTCCTTGTTTATTTCTTCGATGAACTTCTCGATTACTATGTTACTCATTCTTTTCTCCATGCACAGGAACATACTTTACTTTGTATAGCTTTCCTTGGAAAACAAAGGTGTCTCCATGTTTCAGAGGAAAGCGAAAGCCTACCTGCATCATGGCTTTCCTGATGGGTGAACAGTAGGCTTTCATAGTTCCACAAATTGAAGTTCGAAGGAATCGGCAATAAGTTCATGACCGATATACCCACGAGGGTTCGAAACGACCCAAGTATCACCGACTTGGTATTGCTGTCGATGGTGCATGTGACCATGGACCCAGCACTTGATTTGCGGATTATCAAGGATCAACTCCGAAAAATCCGACGCATAGCCGAAATTCATGTTGACCATGTGTGCATACTTCGGATTGATAGACTTGAAGGTAGGAGCGTGGTGGGTCACCACGAAAACCTTCTTGTCCTTGTTCGCATCAAGTGTCTTGGTTAGTTCAGCAATGAAAAGAGAATTGTCCTCCATTGCATCCCTGGTCGTAAACATGGAAGGTCGGCTCTTTTGAACCTTTTCTCCAGTCTCAACCTGTGTGGTCCAGAATGTAACGTCTGGCTTATTGCTATTCTTGACGCACTGGAAATCGTTCATCAACCGACCCACATCCCAAAGGATGGTGTCGTTTCCCTTGTTCATGTCAGTCCACATGGTTCCACCAAAGAACACCACATCATCGATGACATGCGATTGCTTGTCGAGGAAATGCAGGTTAGGATAGAATCCCGTGGCGTGCCGAAGGGTTTCAACGGTCTTGCCGAAATCCCCATGGTAATGCTCATGGTTACCCATGACATAGATGACCTGAGGAAACTCAGAGCAAACTTGTCCAAGGAAATCAACGTATCTCTTACGGAGAGGACCGTCACGGGTGAAATCATCGGCAACAAAAATATCCCCTGCCAGAACAAGAACGTCGGCATCATGTTCGTTTTTTGGGTAGATCGGACCAAATTCGAGGTGAACGTCCGAGCAAAAATCAACCTTCATTTCAATACTCCTAGTCGAAACCACATTATATACCAATAGTGGCAGGTAGTCAATACCTGAAAATCATTATTACCGAATCAGTATCGGTTACATTTACTTGCGTTTTCTTTTGCGGTAAGTATCTGAAGGTTCCAGGGAACATGTAGTCCTCGAACTCCTTCTCCTTGCAACGGAACTATATGGTCGACCTCATGAGGTATACCAGTTTCTTCGGTAATCCAAACAGCACAATGGTAAATCCATTCAATATCTATTAGTTGGTCTTTTGATAGCCAGGGTGGAGTCGCTTGGATTTTTGCGGCGCTTCTTTTTGCTTTTCGTGCGTTTATTTGTCCTCTATTATTTTCGCGATATATTTTTTTCTTTTCCCGAAGTTCTTCTTTATGGGTTTCCCTATATTTTTTCATTCTCTGGCGATATGGTTCTTTATCTTCTCTATATTTTTCCTTACTGTATTCGCTTCTTTCCTCTTTATGTGTTTCATAATAGCGTTTATTTCTAGCGTTTTCTTGTTCTCGATTCAATATATGTTTCAATCTCCTTCTTTCACGAATAGTTTCTTTATTTCTTTCCCTATATTCTTTACTTTTGATAAACAGTTCGGCTTTTTTGGATTCCCTATATCTCTTATTATATTCTTTCATATAAAGTTGTCGGCCGGTTGGAATATCCATTTTACTTATCATTTCCTGTATTGGAAGGAGTTTTTTGTGTGATTTGTTTACCTGCTATAATCACAGAACAACCAGCCAACATTTTTAATGTGGATTCGGCATATTCATTCAGTGTAGGTATAGTTCCGTGGTGAATCATCCAAAAAACATACATATGAAAGGCAATGAAGGTAATACCTGATGCGACCTTAGCCCAACACAACGCAGCGTTATCATCTTCACTGAATATTTCGAATAGTCTTGAACCGAATCCCATGATTATCTCCTGTTGAATGCCATAACCGCGGGACTATTTAGATACCATTTATGGGCAGAATTTATGATTGTGCTGATTTCAGAAAACCTTGGTGTCCATCCAATCGTGTTCCATGCGAGGTCACCATTGGCCACCAGGAATGCTGGGTCACCTGGTCTCCGTTCCCTAACGCAAACATCAACAGGTCCTATGTTCTTCTCAACATAATCCAGAATTTCCAGGTTGGAAAAACCCTTTGATGTTCCGAGATTGAATGTGTAATGTGTTGGTTGGTTTGTCATGAGGTTTCTCATGAACAGCAAGGCTCTCACATGAGCCCTTGCAATGTCCCATACGTGAATATAGTCACGAACACAGGTTCCATCCGGTGTATCGTAGTCGGTGCCGTATAGTGTGAACGTCCTATCAAACAACTTGGCTTCAAGTATTCTTGCTACGATATGGGTGGCTCCAAGTTCCTGTCCAAGGTCATAACTGAATGGCTCGGCTCCGGCTGCATTGAAGAAACGAAACGCGACGTATGGAATTCCATATGCTTTGTTGTAATCCTCAAGGACTTTTTCGATCATCAACTTCGTATTGCCATAAGGATTTGTTGGTTTCGTAACGGCATCCTCTCTTAAAGAGGGCCAACATTCACCGTATACGGCAGCCGAAGATGAAAACAGAACAACAGGACGTTTCTTGTTTCTTCTGATGGCATCCATCATCATGATGGTTTTCGACACATTGTTGAGGTAATAGTTCGATGGATCAACGACCGAAGGACCCACAAGGGAAGTTCCTGCGCAATGAACCACACAATCAATGTCGTTTTCCTCGAACAGTTGCAACACATCTTCGCAGGAATAATCCTCTTCGATGAAGTTATCCACACCAAACAAGGCATGTGCCCTGAAGATCCGATCAACCACCGTGATATAGGCATCAGGGAAATGGTTGCGCATAGCCCTGACAATATGGCTGCCAATGTATCCTGTTCCTCCTGTTACGACAATATTCATTTCATCACCTTCCACAGTTCATGCTCTCGCCATTCCTTCACGAAACTCTTAGGTGCCGCAAAGGTTCTTGCCACGAAAACTATATCGAGGTGCGCTCCATCATAGGCTTTCGTAAACTCTATGCAATCACTCTTGTATAGTTCATAGGCCAATCTGTTACATAGTTCCCTTTTCATGTCTTCATCAGAAACTTTTGCGTTACTCAACTCCATTGGACCCATGTTCATACGAACCATCACCATCTTGCCTTCGACTTTTCGGTCGGTTGTGTCCACTGTTTTCTGCGGAGTATCGTCGAACATTTCGCGAAACTTTTGGGTGTGAATGTCTATGCCCATCTGTATCCCCTTTCAAGGAACTTGTGTTCCCGATAGCGATATGATTTTCCCGATGAGGCAGCAGGGTTCTGCAAAACCAATCTCTTATCAATACACGCCAGATATTCATCCATGGATATCCACAACTTATTCGTCCCAATGTCATACCATGGCATACAGTGTAGGAAATCAAATGACTTGCGGATTTCGTCGGGTGTTCCACACATGCAGGTCACATACTGAAACTTGTCTATGCAGGTGATGGCTTTGTCGGTTATTAGTTTGTTGTTTGGTGCATCTATGCTCTCGGCATATTCATCCGTGCATTCAGCAATCAGGTCGTCATTATTTTTCAACAGATCCACTACATCATTTGCTGTCAGACGGTTCATGAAATAAACATCGATATCGTTAGGTTTATATCCTTGCAACAGTGACGCAATGGCGCCTCCCGAAATGAACATCAACGAAGGATTCATCCGATCCGTGAGGTATTTCATCGAAGGGGAAATAGCGCACATTTCTTTCAATACCTGTTTCACACCCAAAAGTAGACTTTTATCAGAATCACTGAACTCTAATGGGTGTTTGTTATGCGCAGTGACGACCAGGTTTCTGCATCGGCCTCTCCAATCAACATGAGTGACCGAATTGCTCTTATTGGCCTCATAGAATGCCCGGATATCGAAATTGGGATTCTTGGTGTGTTCCAGATAGGCGTTCAGCAAGACCGTGGCTTGGTGGCCGCCACAGAATGGATCCGCAACGGCATCTTCGATCTTCTTCAGCAGGTCTTGATTTAGATGCATAGCATCAGCAGATTTTCTTCTTCGGGAGTGAGAGCATTCATGATATACGTGAAGTTGGTGGGCATCGCCTTCCATACACGCTCAATGTTGTATGGTTCGAATCCGGGACGATACCACTTGCGCTCCTGTCGGATGATCCGATAGAACTTGACGTAGGCATTGGCCTTCTGTGTGTAGGTGTCAACGTCGATTGGTAGTTTATACTCTTCAATACACTTGGCGGATCGTTCCTCGCAATCCGCTTCCAGCCACATGCACATATGGATGGCTGTATCCAAGACTTCATTGGTCGGTTCAATCTGTCGGCCAATCCACGCATCAATGATATTATAGGGTTCTTCGCCGTTGATCTTGGCGTCAACCCAACCAGGAATCTTTTCGTGCCACTGGTGCATGTGGTTGTATTCGTGGACGAGGATAGGCAGCCAATCTTCAATGGGCTTGCCGATAGCTACAGCAAGTTCAGGACCTTCATCTTCACCTTCACCGTCGGAGAAATATCCATTCACCTTGACCAGACCCAGTTCATCACCATAGGCGATATGGGTGTCATTCTCAAGCCGGCACCTTACACCGAACTTCTTGCAGTCCTCTCCGACCTTCTTGATGAACTTTTCAACCGACTTGTGGTGTTGCATTCTTCATCTCCCAAAACTTCTCGTAGGTCACGCGGAATCCAGCGGCATTCCTGTGTCCGCCACCTCCATACTGCTTGGCAATCTCCGACACATCAACTACCTTGGTGTCATTCGAACGGAGCGAAAACTCCACGCCATTCGGCTTGAAATAGAAACAACATCCGAAAGGTTGTGTTTCACAAAGGATATGTCCTGCATCCGATGAAAGGGTGTATGGCAGGTTCGCACATTTCAGAACATAGCCGCCGACATTGATATCGGTGTATACAACGTCCAGCATTTCCTTGATATCTTTGAAGTGCTTTCGTTCCAGCGCAGCACCTTCATTCTCCAGTTGTCTGATTCCTGCCGCGCTCTGGGTCATCAGTTCGTCCCAGTTCTCGAACGTATAGTCATAGGAGAATACTGCCGCGTTGATTTCACGGGTTCCTTGCAGTTTGAATCTCCACAGGTCACGATCTTCGATATGACGCAGCATCGTGGGAGGTTCTTCATTCGGAAAGAAATAGTTCCACGCAATCATGGCACCCGAATGGTCATTGTCGAATCGTGTGATATACCACGGTGCCTCAAGACCCGCAAGATCCTCGATGGCTGTCTTGTGGTGGTCAAGGTGAATGACAGCAGAGGCTTCGTCAATGATCTTTTGCATGACAGGCCTCTTGTAACTGAAATCGACCATGTAAACGATGGCACCCTTGGTATCGGGAGGGTCAACCTGATATACGCCAGGATAATATTCGATTGTCATGGGAACCGAAAGTTCCTTCTTTCGTTTCTCAAGATATCTCCGGCAAACCCAGGCTCCTGAGAATCCGTCAGCACATTTTCCGTGGTAGATGACCACGACACGTTGGGGCTTGGGTAGCATTATGACTCCAGATGAGAATGGTTCTTACTTTTGGCTTGGAAATGGTGTGTCATCTAAGATCAAGCGGCTTTCCCGGATAGATCCTGGCGTGTCCTGGTGAGTCGCCGGCCACTGGAAGAACCCGACTCCAGTGATTTCCTCGTATACCTTTCGCATATCACTGCGAAGTACCTGCTTCTGATTCTCATCCATCAATCCGAAGGAATGGTCAAAACGGAGACACATTGAGTCTATTAAAGCCTCAGGAGGAACAATAGGTATAGTTACAAAAGAATCCGATTTCATTTATTTTCCTTGCAATTTTCGAAGTGCCAACGGTACATGCCTCCTTTGCCTGTTTTGTTACAATAAGGGCAAGTGACCACCTTTTGGAATATGTGGGTTCCTTCCTCCACTCTCTTCCTGCTATTTTTTCTCTGAATATTTCCACCTAAGAAATGGTGCTTACCATCAGCAACTATCTTCCTTTGTATTTCACCTCCTAGTAAATGGTGTTTACCTGAGGCAACATGTTTCCTTTGTATTTCACCTCCAAGTAGGTGATGGGTTCCGTTGACAACTCTTTCTCTATTCTTGACTCCACTTTTTCTTCCTGCAATGACAGCCAAATCATGAAAAAACTCTTCTTTTCCTATTGTGCCTGATAAGGCCTTCCAAGCAACTTTATCTTCCAGGTTTCCATATTGTTCGAATAGTTTTCGGTGTGCCTCTGCATGTTCTTCGACCGTAAGTTCCACCAGGTTGGAAGGATCATCCGTTCCACCCATATAAACAGGAATAATATGGTGCCAGTGCTTTATCATTGAGGAGAATGTAAGTAAATGAAAAGATATTCCACCAACGTCAATCCAATGATACTACCAAGGCAGATACCAACACCAAGGATTACTTGCTTGCGCATATCACGGACGAAAACGAAGGTAAGGATGAGTCCAAGGACCATACCAATGAAAAAACTATTGCACCAGTGGACAACAGTTTGAAAACTTTGCATATCGGTCATAGATATCTCCAATCACCCTTAGGGGATTTCTGCCAATCAATGTCGAAAAACCACTTCACCATCTTGCGTTGAAACCAGTTGGGTTGTTGTCCTTCCTGGACAACCACACCCAAACCATATTTTCCACCGATTGTGAATCTCCATGGAAGTTTAGGTTGTGGGGAAATCGTGAATCCGCCTGTCGTGGATACAAACTGTTCGGTATTTGCAGAACCCAAATATGTGTTCGCCACTTCATCATCTTTCATCATTCTCTCCTTTTGCTTTCCTCTTCCGTGCTTGATATGAGGATCCTTATGAAATACCATGTTATGGTCCGAGTATTCATAACCCTCTTCGTTATTCGGTGTAGGGTTCATAGGTCTTTTCGAAAATGTGGGGTTTCACGGGCCAGCATTCACCCTCGATTCCTGTGACAATCCAATCACCTTTAGAAACTCGATGCGGACCTTCCAGTGTATGGATGATAGGAAACAGGTCTCTAAATCCAGGAGTTATTTCAATATCAGCCAACACCACGGCAGGGTGGTCACCAACCTTGAACCATTGAACCGCCTCTACTGGGATTCTCTTCTTGACGTATCTCATTGGCTTCCCTTCGGAACACAGACGAGGTGTAGTTCACCAGAGCCTCGGTGTTCGTTCATCTTCTTGATGACCGATACAGCATTCTCACAGGCTGCCTGGTCATTGAACTCCTGCATCGTAATCACAGGTTGATAGACATTGAACCACACAAGGAGGATCCAGTGCATCATGGCCTCACGAACCGACCAGTGGACGGTGTAGCAAGATACTTCTTCTTGAGGTCTTGATATGCCCTACGAACGTGACCACGAGGATACTTCATGGTTGTTGGTCGAATAAACTCAACCACTTCACCCTTTTCATCCCGCTTGAATACGCCTTGGAATACAGAATGATCGATATCCGTATGGTCAAGGTCCTCAAGGGTCCTGTAAATAAACTTCTTCATCATGCGAGCCTTACTTCCCCTCATTATCGTTCTCCTTGTCATCACACATTGGGCAATCACACTTCTTCTTGAAAAGACTATCTAGCAATCTTGGATCCATAACCCACATGATACAGAACAGGGCACCAAAACACACAAACATTAGGAGAAAAACTTCAACCATCGCGAACAGTATTAGTGAAATCAGTGCGTTCATGATTATTCTCCGAATTCATCGTAGTCTGGTCGTTCTTGGTATTGTAGCGTATGGACGGCCCAAGTCAAGCGAAGAACCACCATTACCAAGAACATCTTCCAATAACCTGTTGGATGTATTCCATCAATCATTCCTACCAAAGCATTATTCCATGCCAAGGTAGCCATACCTGATAGGATGAACAGCAGGACAAAATAGAAAAATACCTGGATGATTGTGGTGATTGTTGATGCCTTCATGATATAGTTACCTCTCAGTTGAATTAGAATCCGCCCCTTCGAACGTCTACAGTATAGTTCTCAAGTTCTTTACCTTCGGGATCCCGAGTCTGCATCTTTACCTCATATCCCCACAGGTTGCTGAAATGCCACAAGGTATACAACGCATCGGTATGTTCCAGTGAATGTCTGCGAGTAGTATAGTGTTGGAGTTGGACATGTCGGTCTCCCCACACATCCACGTCCATCACCTGAATATTTGGAATAAAGTTGTTCGCGTTTTGCTGATATGAGAGGGCTTCCCTCACCTCTTTATACCCTCTATCGTCATGAATCGATTGCACGATCATCTTCGGGAATCCATCATCGTCAAGGACATGGAACAGCCTGAAATCTCGAATAACCTTGGGTGACAGGTATTGCATGATGAATGATTCGTCCTTGAAATCATATGCCGCGTGTTTCAGTGTGTTGATCCAATCACCGTTGCCAGCCCATTCAGGGAACCACTCCCTATCTTCGGCAGTAGGATTCGTGGCGATACGCTTGATATCCTGGAACATTGCGAATCCCAATGCATATGGATTCAACTGCGCCATGGGATGCTGATAGGTCACTCCTGTATGCGAATGCAGGAACTCCATCATGAATCCATCGGTCACCAGACCACGGTCATACATTTCATTGACGATGGTGTAATGCCAGAATGTGGCCCATCCTTCATTCATCGTCTTGGTCAGCATTTGCGGATAGAAATACTGGGCCACCTTGCGGACGATCCGAATGACTTCACGCTTCCATGGTTCAAGATTTGGAGCATTCTTCTCAATGAAGTAGAGAAGGTTTTCTTCTGGTTCCTCGACGGACCTGGGTTGCATAGGAGCTTGATTGGCACCACCAACAGGCACCGTTCTCCACATATCATCGAAGTGTTCTTGGTCGAACTTGTCACGGTCCTTCTTCAGTTGTTCCAGAACCGTCTTGGACTTCTTGGCGGGCCTCTTGTATCGGTCTACACCATTCTGCCTCAGCGCATGGGCAGAATCAAGTACATTAGCGACCTCATCGGCACCATACTTCTCTTCGTATTCGGCAATCTTGCTCTTTGCGTAATCCAGGAAATCGATGATAGCCTCTGCATCCGTCCACTGCTTAAAGAGGTGGTTATTCTTGAAGAAGTTATTGTGTCCGATGCAGGCATGAGCCATGACCAACGTTTGCATGGCCATCGTGTTCTCTTCCATCAGATATGAAATGCATGGATTGGAATTGATGACGATTTCATAGGCAAGGCCCATATCACCACGCTTGTATCTCTCCTGATTGCTCACGAACTCCTTGCCGAACGACCAGTGTGAATAGTAGATCGGCATGCCGACGGCCGCATAGGCATCCAGCATTTGTTCGGCTGATATGATTTCAATTTGATTGGGATAGTAATCAAGACCGAAGTCCTTGGCGATCTTCTCGATTTCGATGTATGTGTCATCGATTTCGTTCGCCGTCCAATCCTTGCAAGAATCAATCTTCTTCATTGTTTAGCCTTGCGTTCGAACAACTTGATGAATGATGGATATACATCCTTATCCGATGTGGACAATGCCATTCCCAAGTTGGTGTGTGATTGCGCAATCTTCTCGTAGAGTGGCCATAGACCATCCGAGGTCGAAGAGTGCATACCCCAACTCGTATTTTTGTATAGTTGCGAACCGTGATAGTGCGGATCCGCCTGAATGTATGCGAAGTATTGCACGATTGGAAGAAGTTTCTTGGTCAGAATGTCCTCAACCTCAAGATTATCTTCGGAGTAGTTATCACCGTCAGAGGCTTGGGCAACATACACATTCCATTGTTGGAGTGGATATCGTTCCTGAATCGTATCATAGGTCAGTTGGAGGGCCCTTGATACCACCGTGCCTCCTGATTCCTTCGAGTGATAGAACTCATGTTCATCAACCTCTTCGGCGTCCGTGTGGTGGCGAATATATACGATTTCGACACGTTCATAGTTCTTTACAAGGAAGAGATACAACAGAAGGAAGAATGTCTTGGACATTTTCTTCTTCTCTTCGTCCATTGAACCCGACACGTCAAGAATACAGAACATCACCGCTTGGACAGTAGGAACAGGCACCTTCGTATAGTTGGTGAAACGGAGGTCCATTGGGTCAATGAAGGGAACAGCCTTTACACGGCGCTTGAGTGTTTCAATCTGTTTGCAAAGGTCCTCACGTTCCTGTTTTTGTCGGGCAGCACGTTCGATATCAAGTGAACAATCATGGACACTATGATCCATATCGTACAACTTTTGTTCCGCTTCCTTCAGTTTCTTGGCAAGGGCAGCCCGCAGACCGAATCTACGGCCCTTGGCTTGGCGCATTGAGCGAACGATATTCAGTTGGGATGGAGGACCTTCAGAGACATAGCCAGATCGGTGCTTCTCTTCTTCATTGACCTTGGCAATGGTGCGTTTGAATAGATCGGGAAGTTCGCAGTTCTCAAAGAAGATATCAAGGAACTCTTCTTTCGTCAAGGTGAACTCGAAAGAGTCCTCACCTTCACCATCCTTGCCTCCCTTGTTTCCTTTTCCCTTACCCTGTTGAGGACGGTCGATTTGGTCACCTGGCACATACTCTTCATTGCCTGGTGCTACGATGTGGTGTTCACCAATCGACCTATCATGATGGAAATGAGGCTCTTTGAGGTCCTTTGTTGGGATCTTGACCTTGCCCTTACCATCAGCAAGGTCTTTCAGATCCGTATCCGAAATGGACTTCCTTACGGCATCCTTCAGGTGTTCTCTCACACGCCCAACAAACTTGCGGCGATTCTCGGAGGATTTACCCTTATTGTTCAGCCGACGGTCAATGATCGTGTGTGCCATTAGGTTTCCGATCAGTGGTTCTTGCGGAACCTCATATACCATTCGACAAGCAACCGAACCTGCTTCTCGGTGTAACCCTTGCTCATCATACGATCCACGAAGTTCTTATGCTTCGTATCTTCTTCGTTGGTTGCTTTCTTGTTGAAGGAGATAACGGGAAGAAGTTCCTCTGTGTTCGCAAACATCTTCTTTTCGATAACGTTGCGAAGTTTCTCATATGAAGTCCATGCAGGGTTCTTGCCACCGTTGTTCTTCGATGCGCGAAGGACAAAGTTCACGACCTCATTACGGAAATCCTTAGGATTGTCGATCTTGGCAGGCTTCTCGATCTTCTCCAGTTCGGCATTCAGTGCATCGCGGTCGAACATTTCGTTCGTATCAGGATCACGGAAGTCCGCATTCTGAATCCATGCATCGGCGTATGTAATGTAACGGTCGAAGAGATTCTGACCATATTCCGAATACGATTCGAGATATGCCTTTTGGATTTCGTCCGAAAGGAACTCGGCGTACTTCGGCGTAAGCACCGAGCGAATGAACTTCAGATATTCTTCCTGTGTATCCTTCGGCAGACGTTCTTCGTAAATCTGCTTTTCGAGAATATACATCAGGTGAATAGGATTGGCAGCGACTTCGCCCTTATCATAATTGAATGTCTTGGACAGGATCTTGAAGGCGAAACGAGTGGACATTCCATCCATTCCTTCGGTCACACCAGCATCGTCACGATACTCTTGCAGTGACTTGGCATGAGGGTCCTTATCCTTCAGGTTCTTGCCGTCATAGATTTCCAGTTTAGAATATAGTGCCGAGTTAGCGGGCACCTTCAGTCGGCTGAGGACACAGAATTTGGCCAACGTATCGAATGTTCCTGGTGCGCAAACGGCTTCCTTCAGTGAGGAGTTTTCGATCAACTTCTTGTAGATATCAACCTCTTCAGTAACACGGAGGCAATACGGAACCTTGACAATCGAAATACGGTCAATAAAGGCTTCGTTGCGGTTGTTGTTGCGGAAGGCTTCCCATTCCGACTCGTTCGAGTGGGCGATGATGATACCATGGAAAGGCATCGCAGCGAATCCCTCTGTGCCGTTATAGTGACCTTCTTGCGTGGCGGTCAGGAGAGGGTTCAGTGACTTGATGTTCGTCTTGAAGATTTCAGCATAGTCCACAAGGCCTTGGCCCGTAACGTTCAGGGCACCAGAGTATGAATAGGCATCAGGATCGGCTTGCGAGAAATCTTCCAGCTTGCGAATGTCCACCTTACCAACGAGGGATGAAATGTCCTGGTTGTTTTCGTCACCAGGTTCGGCCTTGGCAACACCGATGCGAAGGAGTTGCGAGGGCCAGACCTTGACGATCTTGAATTGGGTGATATCGCCTTCGAACTCTTGGAGCCTCTTGGATGCCCATGGCGACATGATGGGTCGCAGCGTCTTGCGGGGAATACCGAACTGGTCCTCAAGCATAGGACCATCCTGTTCACCGTCGAAGAGTCCAAACGGCGATTCATAGAGAGGAGAAATCTGGTCGCCAGCCTTCAGTGTATAGAAGGGAACCTTTTCGAAAAGGTCCTTCAGACGTTCAACGATGGACGACTTGCCGCCTCCAACAGGACCCAGGAGATAAAGAATCTGCTTGCGTTCTTCAAGTCCTTGTTCGGCTCTGCGAAGGAAGGACACAATATCTTCGATGGTTGTCTCAAGACCGTAGAAATCAGCGAAGGCCTTGTATACATGGATCTTGCGATTCATGAAGATCCGAGAAAGGCGTTCGTTCTTCGAAGTATCCACCAGTTCGGGTTCACCGATAGCGGACAGCAAACGAGCCGCAGGCGAAGCATACATGGTCGGATCCGTCTTGCATTGCTCCAGAAAGTCCTGGACGGACATTTCATGTGCAGTGCGCGAAGCGTAACGGGTCTTGTACTTGCCGAAGATATCGCTCATTTATTCTTCTCCTTGTTACTTTGTTTGGGGCTGCGAAACGTATTTAGCGCGGGCAATCTCTTCTTCCCTCAAGGACATATGCAAAAGAATGTTACCTAGATCCTTGATTTTGTCACCTGAAATGTTGAATCGCATGGTGTTCTGCGATACCGTGCCATTCTTTCCTATTGTTTCATAGGACAGTTTGATGTTGAACTTGTTCGAATAATGATGGTCAAGGGTCGCATACAGTTCAATACGATGGTCATCGCCCTTATCGATCACGTAATGGAAATCCAAATTTTGGTGCATGTCTTCTCCTATGCCATCAAAGATACGAGGTGGTTCCTCAACATATCTTCGTAGTTATCCAGGTGTTTCAGGGCTTCCACGGCAGTAGGAAGATCCACTGTGCCATTGTATAGGTCTACCGAATTTTCTATGGTATGATTCAGTTCACTCATCTTATGGGTGATTTCGATGATTTCGCGCATCGTGATTTCGCGCGCCGTCACATGCTTAGACATTTGGGCCTCCACACATATTGCCCGCATAGGAAGGACCCACCTCACGTTTCACCTTTTCGAACAGGTGCCACATTAGATGACCATCTTGTTGGGTCCCGATATACTCATGGACTTGGTCCCAAGTGTCATCGAATTGCTGGCCTGTTGCGATGATTGCAAAATCCCTTTGTTCCGATACACTGGTTACCGTATCACATAACATATACACGACGGGGTTGTTATCTTGGATCTGAAATGAAAGAACTTTTGCTCCTTTCGGCAAAAACAACGAGGTCCACCCGTAATACAAACCATACTTGTAGATCACTTTCATTTCATCGCGTCCCTGATTTGGTCGGAGATAGGATTTCCGAATTGGTCGTTGATTCCTTCGAACATGAGGGCAAGGCCTTCACAGGCATCCTTCATCAGTTGAAGGGCTTCATGAGAGAATAGTGGATCGAGTGCGAGGTCGCGATGGGCGTTGATAACATCCGTCAACATTTGGTGTGGATCATTGTAGTTTTCATTGGTGACAGCAATCATGGCCTCGGCTTCAGCGAGAAGTTCACCTTTCCACTTATTGTGGTTCTCGTCTTCCATCATTTGCCGAACTTCTTCGGATGTATGTAATGTGTGAAATCCCATTTTAGTCCGCCTTTTTCCGTTTCTTTCGCGTAACATGCAGTTCAACCGAATCATCGATGTATACTGCTACGTATTCCTTCGGTGGTGTCCAAGAAGCGCCGTCTTTCGGCATTTCCCTGAATAGATCCGTCACGATCATAGGTTGATTTAGGTCGGGTCCAAGGAGAAACTCCAGGTCCCTCTTATCAACGTAGCCGATAAGTTTAGAGGACGGCATCGTTCTGTCCGCCAACGAACACGGCAAGAATCAGTGCATTGGCGCGGGCTGGTGACATGCCGCCGTCCACCAATTCGTTGAAAAGTTCAAGTGCCGATGCATCGGCTTTGCCATCAGGGACGGCACGAAACGGAAGCGGCTTGAAGTTTTTCATATTATTCCTTTGGTTTGAGTGCTTCGCGTAGAGAATTGATTTCATCACGCATTGCCTTGACAGCATCAGGCAACTTCGATACGAAAGGTTCCAAGTGTGCTGAGCCGGTGTCATCGAGATACACATCATAGTCGCAATGCTCTGCGATGGCAAGAAGAATCGAACGATACCAATCTGCATTACGAGCGTACTGGGCTGCGGTATCTTCCCAAGGATTGTAGGAACAATCTTGAGGATTCCAGGTAGTCCGGTATTCAGGAGGCAGGTCCTCGAAGGAATCTACCGATTGGTAGCGATCTTGATCGGTCTGTTTACAATCACATGGAGTATTCATGTCATGCCAACCATCCGACACTCCCCCATGCGGAGCCTTACACTGGTTTGCGAAGGCGTGGGTTGTTCCACCCACCACACCACACGAACCTGGCTTATCGCCCTTGCAACCTTCACATTTACCTTCGCACATATTAGACCTCTCGTTTCATTTTGCATTTGTCGAAATGCCTTTGGAACATACTTGGTCCCTTGCCTGATACGTTACAGTGAGGACAAGTATGAACTCTATTTCCTGTTAGGTATCCACCTTTTCTTCCTGCCGCAGTTTTTTCTTCTGCACTCATACTATTCAATCCTTTTTGATAGCCAACTATACAGCCTATCTTTCCTGCTTTGGATCTATTTTCAAAAGTGCCATTTTTTCCACCAATCTTTCCTCCGATCTTACCTCCTATTTTTCCTGCTTTTGACCTCTGTTCGCGTGTCGTCTTAGCGTGCATTATGGATATGTTTTTTGATCCATTATTTTTTCCATTCTCTATTTGTTTCAGTTCAATCAAATCTTGACCTGAAATCATGCCGCTAAGTCCTAACCATGCTACCTTATCTTCCCATTGCCCAAATGCTATCCAACGAACATGGTGGATTTGGGCATGAGCCTCCAACGATACCTCAAGAATGTTGGAAGGATCATCGGTTCCTCCTAAGTGCTTAGGTATTAGATGATGCTTATGTCTCATACAGTAACAGGTTCTCCATTCATGATCTGGTCGATTTGTCGTGCATCGAGAGTTTCATATTGGAGTAGAGCCTGCGTCATTGCTTCAACCTTGTCTCTGTTTTCCAGAATGAGGAGTTTGGCTTTATGGTATTGTTCTTCAAGAATACGGCGAATCTCAGCATCAATGTCCTGCATTGTCTTTTCGGACACGTTGCGGGTCTGCGTCACACTGCGCCCAAGGAAAACTTCCCCTTGATTCTCCGCATAAACCATGACACCAAGTTTTTCGGTCATGCCGTATTTTGTAACAATATCTCTCGCCATATCGGTGGCACGTTGGAAATCACTGCTTGCTCCTGTTGTGATTTGTCCCATGAAAACTTCTTCACAAATACGGCCAGCACATAGAATAGCAATCTTATCGAGCATGTATTTCAGATCATACGTATGTCTGTCCGCGGAAGGGAGTTGCATTGTGACTCCCAGTGCCCGACCACGGGGGATGATCGTGACCTTATGCACAGGATCAGTTTTTTCGACCAACCTTGCAACAATGGCGTGACCAGATTCGTGCACGGCAGTATTCTTCAGGTCATCAGGATCCAGAACCATCGAGCGCCGTTCAGTCCCCATCATGATCTTGTCCTTGGCCTTTTCGAAGTCCTGCATTTCCACCACCTGCGCATTACGGCGCGCCCCCATCAGTGCGGCCTCATTGACCAGATTGGCCAAATCCGCGCCACTAAACCCTGGTGTTCCACGGGCCAGCACCTTCACATCCACTGTGGGTGACACAGGAACCCCCTTCATATGTACCAGTAGGATCTGTTCCCTTCCCTTAATGTCCGGCAATGAAACAGTAACCTGCCTGTCAAACCGTCCTGGACGAAGGAGGGCAGGGTCCAGCACGTCTGGTCGATTGGTCGCTGCGATGACGATAATGGTCTGGTCGGTAGAGAATCCGTCCATTTCCACGAGGATCTGGTTCAGGGTTTGCTCGCGTTCATCGTTACCTCCACCTACCCCTGCTCCACGTTGGCGTCCAACCGCATCGATTTCGTCAATAAAGATGATACAGGGGGCATGTTTCTTGGCTTGGGCGAACAGGTCACGAACCCGAGCAGCGCCAACACCGACGAACATTTCAACGAAGTCGGAGCCCGAGATATGCATGAATGGAACACCAGCCTCACCTGCAATGGCCTTGGCGAGCAGTGTCTTACCCGTGCCAGGTGACCCTACCATGAGGGCACCACGAGGGATGCGACCGCCGAGTTTCGAGAATCGCGTAGGGTCCTTCAGGAAATCCACGAACTCCTTGACTTCTTCCTTGGCCTCATCGCAACCCGCAACATCGGTGAATCGTGTCTTGACTTGATCGGGCTCCAGCTTCTTACCCGTGGACTTGCCGAAACTCATGGCACCACCAGCACCACGTCCACCCATACGGCGCATGAGCCAGATCCACACAATGACCAGAAGGAGAACAGGACCGAACACCCAGAATACATTGCCGAGGGACGAGGGCTCAGGTGCAGGGATGTATTCGAGATTGACCTTATGGACACTCAGGGCTTCCATCACCACCTTATCGCCCGAAGGAACAATGGTCGTGATTTCAGACTTGTCTTTCTCCTTGGCAAAGATGCCCGTGGATCCCGCGCGCAGTTCTTCGAGTTTGGCAGAGACAACCTTATCTGCGTTCACCTCAGTGATAAACTGCGTGTAGGTGACCTCGCGAGGAGTAATGTGGGTGTGACTGATAGCTTCTTTCCTCAAGTAATGTGCAATAGCAAAGACAGCAATTGCGGAAACAAAAAGGATTGCCACTTTAATCTGTAGGTCACTTGGCTTTTTCATCAATATTCCTTTTCTTACAGTTATCGAAATGGTATCTTTTCATATTGCGAATACTCTTCATACCACAATGAGGACATTCTAACATCTTGGCATTTTTCTTTAGAAGATGATGTACCCCTTCCTCAACCAATTTCCTATGTATTTTTCCTCCGACCAAAACATTTCTTCCTTCTTCTATCAATTTACGCTGAAGTTCTCCTCCAAGGAAATGATGAGTACCTTCTTTTGATCTTTTCAGTGCATGATATCTTTGAAACCCACTATCTAAGAAATGATGGGTACCTTCTTCAACTCTTTTCTGGCATAATTCTTTACTATGTTTAGTATACACCTCATGTAAGATTTCTTCTTTTCCTATTTGGCCGCTTAATCCTTTCCAAGCAACCTCATCTTCCCAATGGCCGTATTGTTCCCACAGCAATCGATGGGCTTCGGCATGTTCCTCTATTGTAAGTTCTACGAGGTTGGAGGGATCGTCTGTGCCTCCCATGTGCTTAGGAATGATGTGGTGTGTATGTTTCATAAACCACTATTACTTCTTCAGTCCCTTGAACAACAGATATCCTATCGCTACTGCCATGCCAATGAGGATCAGGCGAGATACGAAATAAAGCGTGGCGAAAATAACTAGGGCTACTCCGTGCATGGTTCCTCCGGCATCCAGATGATCGATACGATGAACTTTCCCTTTTGAAGACCGTATTCATCCTGAGGAATATCGTCCACAACAGGATTGTAATCCGGTTCGAATGCATCGGCTATATCTTGGTCAAGGTCATACAGCGATTCGCCGTCATATTCCTTTTGAAACACTACGATATGAGGCATGATTATACTTCCTCTCCGTAAACCGGCTCAACAGCAAGGACCGATGCATCATCGAATACGAGAGCGATCCGGTCAGCCTCAATAATGGCCTCTTCTTGCGTTACACAATCAAGATAAATGTCCAAGGTGATACGATATTCACTCATGATTACTCCTTCACTCCATGTTCAGTGACCACGGCGACCTTGGTGACCTGATAATCGTTCCAATCACCTAGACTATACAACTTCTGGCCGCCTTCTCCCGACACGAAATCTCTTTCGAGCAGGTTCTTGATTTCACCAGGTGTATACTCGGTGTGACCTTCCATCATTTCGATTTCGAACTCCATCGTAATGACCATCTTCTTGCTTGTTTCCATGATTACTCCTTGATATTTCCACGAAGGTATGATTTGATTGTCTTTGCCCTCTTGCTGAATCCGTTGGGATAAATCTCGTGTCTGCTATTTCCACTCACACAGTTTTCGTCGTATTCATACACACCAACACATTTGCTACTTTTGTGCGCGCTATGTTTCTTCATTTGCGTGTAGATGTGTGACAATGTATCTCCATCAGACACGAAATCATCAACGATGAGGTAGTTTTTGATGGTCGTCAGACTAGGATCACACCTTTGCAACAGATATTCGACCTTGTCTCCATGTGACTTCTCTCCTTCCTTCCGCACCATGATGATGGGCATATTGAGTAGATAGGCAAGAGGAAATGCGATGGCGGCACCCGATGACCCACAGAATACGAGGGCATCAACCTTGAGTTTTCCAATGAGGGTGAGAATGTCGTCCTGGGCCTCCTTGACCATTTTCTCATAGGAGCCAAGGGTGCCGGATGACCAACCGTAAAAAGCCATGATATATTATTTGCGGTCAGGGTCAGTGAGAACGGAAATCCATGCCAGTGCCAGGCAGAGGATGGCGGCAGTAAGGCAGATGCCGGACATTAGAATGTCAATGTAGTGCAGGTAGTTGCCAATCATGCCGAAGGCGAAGGCGATGACACCGAAACAGAGGCCTAGTTTGGTCTGGCTCATTTCTTGCCAATGCCGATTTGGGTGGCGGTGATGACAGGAATCCCAAGGGGTCCTGCTTCCGCCCCGATAGCGAAAGAGTTACCTTCTTCGTCCCACACCACAACTTCATTGATGGCATGGGCGTTCACGAAGGTAATACGGGCTCCAACAAGGGCTTGAAAGCCCCGCTTGTTTTGCACGGTTGTCTCCTACTTGAGAATGTTGCGAACAGCAGTGACGAAATCGAACATAAGAAACGCGAAGATGGTGACGGCAACCACAGGAGCGAACAGAAAGAGGATGACGAAGGTCATAACACTATGAGGCTCGCCCTTGTTGGTGAAAGAATGTAGCGTAGCGGCCGCGAAGATAAGACACGCAAGAATATAGAGGGCGGCGACTTCCATGTTAGCTCCAGATTACGGCGACGAAGATAAACACAATGATTAGTGCCATCGCGGTCATTACAACTAGGTTGAACTTATCAGGATCTTTCATGCTTCCTCCTCGTTGACGGTCACATCGCCTGTGAAGGTGGAGACCAACTTGTAGACACGAATAACATCCAGGGGATGCCACTTTTCGATGAGGTCGATGGCCATGTCCTTGGCGTGGGCTTCGTCATTGGTTTCGCCAATGAACTCACGTTCGCCACCAAGATCCTCTTCCAGTTCCCGAACGATGATATACTTGTGGTTGCTCATAGTGTTACTCCTCAATCGAATATGATGAGTATATCAGATACCGTCGGCGTGTCAACAAGTTTTTTCATTCTTACCGA
>Ga0209698_10000264_pt1 | contig 57999 bp, 54 predicted proteins | sample LitLauG_LLR_2012_FD_187203 | JGI IMG/M metagenome (GOLD analysis project Ga0209698, IMG submission 187203) | Freshwater sediment microbial communities from Pennsylvania, USA - Little Laurel Run_MetaG_LLR_2012 (SPAdes) (version 2) | ecosystem: Environmental > Aquatic > Freshwater > Creek >...
GACGAATCGAATATGCGCGGCCCCTAATGCTTCGTAGGTCTTCAGTGCAGATCTTCAGCTTCGCGATCCTCTTCGCAGTCCTGTTCGCCTTCACCGGAACCTACTTCGTCGCTGGAGGGATGGTCTCGTGCTTTTCTCTCTCTGTGAAACACTGGTATCTTGCGCGCCGCGCCGCTGCGAACTCGCGCGCGAAGACTGAGCAAGCGCTCGCGAGCTAATTGCGGTCTCAGCTTCTACCTATACCACCCTCGTGCGCGGATGTGGCGTCTGAATTTCTGTACTGTTCCGGCAACCCGCTTTCGATCACAGACCGAACTTTTTCCATCAGACATTCGCGGCTGCCGAAGTCTTTCGGCTCAATCGGGGGATGAAAGATCACCTGCACCCTTGCGGGCTTGATGGCGAATCTTGTTTTGGGCATGGCGTAGTGCGTGCCTACAATCGTGATCGGGATGACCGGGACTCCACATTCTATCGCCAGATAAAAGGGCCCCTTCTTGAAGGGCAGCAACTTGCCGTCGAAGGAGCGTTTGCCTTCCACGTAGATGATCATGTTGAGCCCCTGACTAACGACTTCCTTGGCGGAGCGAACGGCGTCAATGCCGGCGTCGCGATTGCCGCGGTCCACGGGGACGAGCGATCCCATGCGCATGGCGGCGCCCAATATCGGCGTCTTGAATAATTCCTTCTTGACCATGACGGAGGTACGCCGCGGAATCAGCGGAACCTGGATCGGCGGATCGAGATTCGAGACGTGGTTGGTCATGAAGATATAACTGCGGGCGTGATCGAAGCGATCGAGGCCAACGGGTTCGACGCGCACGCCGGCAATTCGGATTCCGGTGCGGGCTCCGAACATGAACATGCCATAGAGGAGGCTTACGTCGCCGGTCAGCAGTGTCCAGGGAAATCCGATCAATGCGGCGAATGGAGCGGCAATGCCCCAGAAGGTCAGCATGAGAATGGTGCGTATCATTGGGCTGGAACCCCTGAGGCGACCTCTGCTTCGCCCTTAAGCCAGGCTGCGCGGCGCGCGCGTTGCTCGGGCGTGACGTGGTCAAGGTCCCTTACCTGATAGGAGACTTCCTCACGCTGGGCCACCTTCCATTGCAGGTCGCGCTGGGGGCCTGGGGAGAGAATCTTGACCGAGATCGTCTCGCCGGAATTCATCAGCGCCAATTGCTGGTTGGATTCTTCGCTCACCGGCTTGCCCTGAATTTCTGTGATGACATTGCCAACCTGCAGTCCGGCGCGCTGGGCCTCGCCGCCGGGCGTGATCGCAATGACCGACAAGGGTCCATCGAAATTTCGGGAGGCGATGAAGCCCGGGTCCGGAACGTGGATCGAGAACTGATCGACATGTAAGCCTACGTAGCGAAAGAAGTCGTTCCAAGGGATCTCTTCCCTGCCAGAAACGTACTTCGTGAAGAACCAGCCAAGATCCGCGTGGCTGACGGCTTCGGCGGCCTCGCGCACTCCGTTGGAGTCGTCGAAGAACCGTCCCTTCTTGGCATAGTTCGCGTTCATCCATTGAAAGAGTTCGCGCAACGAGGCGCGGTCGTGACTGGCGTCGCGAATGGCAACATCGAGCATAAAGCCGAGCAACTCCCCTTTGTTGTAATAGGAGATGCTACGCTCGGGGCGGCGGTAGTAATCGAATCCTTCAAGCCACGCATCGAGGCTCGATTCCTCTGCCGATTGCGTGAGGCGTGCGGGCAGGTGCTCGAGTTCGGAGATCTGTGCGCTCAAATGAGCCAGAAACTGCTTCTCGTCGATCAGACCGGCGCGAAACTGGATCAATTCCTCGGCTGTGCTGGTCACTCCCTCACTGAACCAGAGGGCGCGCGTGAAGTTTGCCCGGGTGTAGTCGATGGGCTCGAGGGTTTGCGGGCGGATCCGCTTGACGTTCCATAGATGAAAGAACTCGTGAGACGTCACCGCGTTCAAAGGGTAGAGACTGCGGTGAATGCTCAGCGCGTTCAGGTCGATCGCCGTCGAGTAGGCGTGCTCCATGCCGCCGCCGCCCGGCCCGCGGGGAAAGTGGTAGAAGAAAATGTAAGTATTGAAGGGGCGGTCGTTCATCCACGAAGTCGCGGCGACGACGATTTTGTGGAGGTTGGCGATGATCTTGTCGGAGTCGTAGTCGGTCGGGTCGGCGTCGATGATCACGCGGTAGTGACTACCCGCCTCATCGAAGTCGAACTCGCGGAACGCACTTATTTCCACCGGCGAGTCGACGAGGCGGTCATAGTTCTCGGCACTGTAGGCGCCAGACGCAGACGGCAAGGGGGTGGCGATGCGCCAGTCGCTGGGCACGTGGCTGAAACGAATTGTCAACGGCGCGTTGCGGGCGTCGGCCGGATACATCAGGATTTGGGCGAGGTTCAGGAAGGCGTGATGCAAGTTGAGTTGCGCGCCGAATGGACCGAATGAGTCTACGTAGATTTGATATTCGACAATTGCACCCTCAGCGGCGCCGTCGAGTTGCCAGCGACTGTCGTTAGCCTGCCGAATCGGGAGGCTGTTGCCGGCGCGATCCTTGGCACGGACCCAGTTCACGAATTGCGCAAAGTCACGGATCTGGTATAGCGCGTTCCACACGGGAAGCTGCAGTTCGCGTGCTGCCGCTCCGGGAGGCAGGATGATCTGCACTTCGACGAGATGCTGCTCCGGGGAATCAAGCGAGACGGTGTAGGAAACGTCGGTGGCGCGAACAAACACTGTGAGAATCGCGGTACAGAGTACCCCCTGGACGGCGCGGCGAATGGCGTGCGTTGTCATTTTTGATTTCCCAGCTCGCGCAGGCGGGCCGGAAGCTTTTCATAGATGCCGCCGAATCCACCATTGGAGAGGATGGCGACGACGTCTCCGCTGCGGAGTTCTGGAGTAATGGTTTGGACGATGGCGTCCGCATCCGCCAGAAGGCGCACCGGGCGGCCGTTTCGTTTGATCTCCGCGGCCAGGGCCGGCAATTCCAGGCGCTCATTCTCGGGCACAGTTTCGGAGCGGAAGACATTGGCGACCACGACCTCATCCGCCTGGGCGAGGCTGTGTGCGAGATCGCTTTGCAGCACGCGGCGGCGCAAGGTGTTGGAGCGGGGTTCAAGAATCGCCCAGAGGCGAGCGCCGGCGTAGCGGGCGCGCAGGGCTTTTAGAGTTCCGGCAATCGCCGTGGGGTGGTGCGCGAAGTCGTCGATGATGGTGATGCCGTTCACCTGGGCTTTTACTTCGAGACGGCGCTTCACGCTCTTGAAGGTCTTTAGCGCTTCGCCGATGGCGTCCTTGGAAATGCCGCAAGATGAGGCTAAAGCGGCTGCCGCCGTGGCATTCCACGCGTTGTATTCACCGGCCAGCGAAAACTCCAAATCAGCCCAGGGATGGCCGTCATGAACGACTGTCCAACTCGTACCGCCGGGATCGAGGCGGAGGTTCATCACTCTCCAGTTCGCGCGGGGAGCGACTCCGTAGCGCTCCACGGGACAGAAGGCGTTCGCCAGACACCGCTCCAAGCTTGGGCTCTCTGTCACATTGCCGACGGCACCATCGAAGGCAACGATGCGTCCACGGCGTGGCACCAGGTTCACCAGACGTTTAAACGCAATCTCGACAGCATCAAGGTCCTTGTAAATATCGGCATGATCGAACTCGACTGAGGTGAGAATGACGGAGTCGGGAAAGTAGTGCAGGAATTTTGGTCCCTTGTCGAAGAAGGCGGTGTCGTATTCGTCGCCTTCCAGGATGAAGTGCTTGCCCTGGCCCAGATGAAAGCTTGATCCGAAATTTTCGGCGATCCCTCCGATGAGAAACGAGGGATCGAGGCCGGCGTAGTGAAAGATCCAGGAAAGCATCGAGGTCGTGGTTGTCTTGCCGTGCGTTCCGGCGACCACCAGCACTTCTTTGCCCCGCAGGAATTCATCGTGCAGCAATTGCGGAAGCGAGCAGAAAGCAATGCGTTGGTCGAGGACATGTTCAAGCTCGACGTTGCCACGCGAGATGGCGTTGCCCACGACGATCAAGTCGGGTTTAGGTTCGAGATTCTTGGCATCGAATGGCTGGGCCACCGGGATACCAAGATCGCGTAGAAAATCCGACATGGGCGGATAGGCAGCGGCATCGGAGCCGGTCACGCGATGTCCGCGCTGCTTGAGCATTCCGGCTAGCGATGCCATGGCGGTGCCGCAGATGCCGATCAGGTGGATATGCTTTGCATTGCTCATAGGTATGAAAACCGATCACCACAAAGGACACGATAGTGCACGAAGGAAGTCACTCGCTTACTGCTGATTCCAATATTCTCAGGGTTACTTGGCGATTCCGAACTGACAAGCTCGCTTGCACTCCGAACGGCAGCGTCATGTTTCCAGACGTCACGTGCCCCGACTTCACGCCGAAGGCAACTGGAATCCCCAAATCGCCAACGATGCGCCGGATGACTTCCTGCAGAGTGTAATCCTGAGTCGGCGATTGAATGCAATCCAGCATCTCGCCGAAGACTAGGCCGCGAACCGCATCGAGATGGCCGGCCAACTTCAACTGCATCAACATCCGATCGATCTGGAAGGGCTTGGCAGCAACATCTTCCAGGAAGAGGATTTTGCCCGAAGTTCTTACCGCATAGGGAGTTCCTAATGATGCGACCAGAATTGAGAGGCAGCCTCCGTACAAAATCCCTTGAGCTTCGCCGTCGACAATGCCGGTGGCCTCTGGGTTTAGCGGAACATCCCAAGGTGACGACTGACATAGGGCCGATTGCCAGGAAGACAAATCGACTCCTCCTTCGTGGGCCCAATCCTTGGCTGCCATGGGTCCGTGGAAAGTGGCGAGTCCCGCAGCGTCGGTGAAGTACGTCAGCAGAGTCGTAATGTCGCTGTAGCCGACGAAAATCTTGGGATGGACCTTGATCCTGTCCAGGTCCAGTTGCTTGAGCAGGTAGTTCCCTCCGTAGCCACCACGCGCGCAGACGATCGCGCCCACGTCATCGCGCTCGAACATTTCTTCCAACTCCCGGACGCGGCGCTCGACGGACCCTGCGAAGTAGAAATCGCGATCAAGGATCGACTCCAGGTAGAACGGCCGGTAGCCCGCGCGGCGTAGCGCAGCGCAGCCGGTTTCGAGGTCAGCCTGCTTGATATTGCTGGCGGGCGCGACGATGCCCACCTCGTCTCCGGGACGGAGTGCGGGAGGCTTGACGAGTTGAACCGTGGAGGCAGACATGATCTTATGGGCGGGGATCCGACAGCTCCGCCCTCGTTCAACCTAGATTGAAATCTCCCTGGCACACCAGGCTTGCCGGACCGCGCAAGAAAATGTTGTCACCCACGCGACGGACGGTCTGCGTGCCCCCGGGCGCGTGAACTTTGACAGTTGAATGGGCGCGTCCGGTGCTCATGGCCGCCACGGCTGACGCGCACGAGCCGGTACCGGACGATCTGGTCTCGCCGGCTCCGCGCTCGAAAAAGCGGGCTCGCAGATCGAACTTGCTGTCAACCACGACATACTCAACGTTCACGCCCTCCAGAAATTGCGGCATCTTTTGGATCTCGGCCGCTTGCGACTGCCAGTTGCGCGCGAATTCGGGAACGATGATGACGAAATGCGGATTGCCCATGGAGACGGGAATGCCGCGCACTTCTCCGGAACTGGTTTTCAACACCCTTTCAGGCTCGACTGTACCCTTTCCCATTTCTGTTTCGAATTCATAGTCCGAGTCGCGGCGGGCAGTCAGAGTACAGACCTTAAACCCCGCCCTGGTCAGGATCGAGATGCGTTCCTTCCCTTGGGTGGAGCAGACGTAAGCAGCGACGCAGCGAGTGCCGTTGCCGGAAATTTCCGCCGGCGAGCCATCGGCGTTGATCAGACGAATCTCGATGTCGGCCGAGAAGTGCGCGGACATCCATTCCACGCCGTCAGCACCCACGCCGTCGTGCCGGTCGCAAATGCGGCGCGTGAAGGCGGCGATATCGGAAGGCGCAAGCGACGCGTCGATCAGCAGGAAGTCATTGCCGCACGCGCTGGCCTTTACGAAGGGGATGGTGCGAACGCCGGCTTTCACTCGTGCTCCACTCGTCCCAGGGAAACGGCACTTTGAAGAACCGTCGAGGCTTTCAACTGGCGAAGCAGTTCCTTTTGCTCGCGGCTGCAGCCTTCCACATCAAATTGCAGACGAACATGCTGGCCGGTGTTGCCGCCGATGACGTTCTGCATCATGCGGTGATGCGTCTCAAGGATGCGGTTGACCTCCTGGCTGATCTCTTCGACGCTCGCGCCGGTAACTTCATAGCTCGACAGCAGGATCTTGATATTAAAGTTTTCTTCCGCGTAACCCAGGAAAAAAAGTGAGCCTAGAACAAGGGCCGTGGCAAAAAATGCCGTCAGGTAGAGTCCGCCTCCAGCAGCCATTCCAACGGAGGCCACTACGAAAATGGTCGCCGCGGTAGTGAGTCCGCTGGTCAGGCCGCGAGTGTGGAGGATGGAACCGGCGCCAATGAAGCCGATACCGGGAATGATTTGCGCGGCAATGCGCGTGTAGTCCGAGGGTTCGGCGGCAAGGGCCCGAGAGAGAACCGTAAAGAGCGCCGCCCCGAAACAGATGAACATGTTAGTGCGCAGGCCGGCAGCGCGGTGCTTCGACTCGCGTTCCAGGCCGATCAGGCCGCCAAGAATTGCCGCGAACAGGAGCCGGGTGAGCGAACTGCTGACGATGCCGCTCGCCATCTCCTTGTGAATCAAGTCAACGAAATGTTGCCAGTTCATTCGAACTTTCCGGTGCCTCTAGATGTTTCGGATGGCCGGATTTTATCACTCGGGAGTCTCGCAGCCGCGTTAACCCGGCTGATTACCGAGCGCGATACAGGACGGCGCGGGCCTGTCCGGTGACGTGAATCTCGACTAGCTCCCGCATGGGCAAGTTATGCACGGCCTGCCAAACCGGATCGCCCTCAAACGCGAGGACGTAGTCGGCGTACTTCGCCGGATCGGCGAGTGCGCGTTCCCACAGTCCTTCGGGATCGGTGGGCTGCTTCCAGACACGGTGGTTGCCTTCGTTGATCGTGTTGCGCAGCGGGATGCCTGCGCGTTCGACGGCTCCGACGTGATCGCCGGTATACATGAGCAGGGTGGCATCAGGAGGAAGTGTCTCGAGCCACTTGGAGAGCTGGATTTCGAGCTGATTCCGCGTCTTCATGTTGATTTCAGCTTCCTCCAGGCAGGCCGGTCCGGCGCGCCACACACGGCTGTAGCTGGCAAGTACGAAAACCACCAGCGCGAGAACAGAGGCGAAACGAAGGCGCCAGTTCCAACGGGAGCGAAGGGCGAAACTCGCCAGGATACCGAGAGACACGCAGAAGGCCGGCAGCAACTGCAGTCCGTAGCGCAGGTTGTAATGGCTGAACGGCCACCACTGTGGAACGAAGATAGGAACGCCGCCGTAGGCAATCGACAACGCGTAGAACGGAACCGGAATGAGCAGGAGGGCGAGCGGCCATGCAGACCTTGCGAAGGAACCCCAGGCTTCGTTGCGGTAGAGGATCACCGGGATGAGCACGGCGCCGATCGCGAGGAAAACCCATCCTCGCTGCAGCCATTCATTCGCAGCGACGTTGTCCTGAGATGCCTTTAAAAAATACATTCCCGCCACGAGAGGATTCCCGCTTCCGGGATGCCCGGGATTCGCGGTGCTTTGGGTTCTAGCTTCGATCGCCTTCGCGGAATACGGGCCATTCTCGAATTCGAGCGGGTTGCGATACACGATCCCGTTGTAGGCAAGCCAGAGAGCGGGTGCTGCGGCGGTGATCAGCAGAAACTTGATCACTGTGCCGAGGGCTAGAACCCCAGTTACGTGGGTGTCGCTCACGCGGCCCTGCAGGGCCGCTCTTCCACGTTTCACCGACAGGGCCAGGACGACCAGGCCCATCACGATGGAGAGAAACCATCCGTCGTAGCGGGTCAGGCAGCCTCCTGCGAGACAGAGAGCGCATTTCGTGAGTGCATTGTTCTGGCCTCGCGCTGCTTCGACAAAATAGACAATCGACCATAAAAAAAAGGCAAGAAAGACCGCTTCGCCCATCGCCGTGGATTGCATGTACATCAGGTTGGGATTCGCGGCATAGATAAGGGTGGTGATCCAAGCCGCCGCTCGAGCCACCGCATCCGGCGGATTCGAGCCCGAGAGCGTGCATCGCGTGAGCCGGAACATTCCCACCACCCCGAAGACGTAGGCAACCATCGACGGAATGGAGCCGCCGGCACCGCTGCGCCACATGTTCAGGGAAATTAGAGGCGGGATCATCAGCAGGTGCGGGAGCGGGAGCCACACCGTACCGAGTTGCAGCAGCCCTGGAGTTTTCGAGTCAAACACGCGGCGCGCGATATTGATGTGCGCCACGGCATCGCCGTAGAGCAGCACCTCGCCGTTCTTGAAGTAGAACAGGAACGTCAGGATCGAGACGGATGTGGCCAACCAGGCGAGCAGAGCGATGTCGGAAGCGCCTGGGGATGACGGTTTGTTCTTCGGCGGCTTGGGCATGTGAGTTTCGGTCTTAGGTCATAGGTCTTAGGTCTTGGGGTCTTACGGTCTTAGGGCAAGCTTAAGTCAGGCCCATGTTCGCTCAGACCTAAGACCCAAGACTTCGACCTAAGACCCTACTCCAGATGCGTCAGCTCGCGGAATACCTGGAAGCGGGCGTCGATTTCGTCGCGCGTCAGCGACTGCAGCCGCTCGGTGCCGAAGCGCTCGACCACGAACGATCCCATGACGCTGCCGTAGAACATGGCACGCTTCAAGACTTCGCGGTTGACTTCGTGCTGCGACGCCAGGTACCCCATAAATCCTCCCGCGAAGGAATCGCCGGCGCCGGTCGGGTCTGTCACTTCTTCGATGGGCAAGGCCGGGGCGCGGAAGGGGTGACGTCCGAATCCGAAGGCCCCTTCGCGAAAGAAGATCGTGGCGCCGTACTCTCCGTGCTTGATCACCAGCGCCTGCGGCCCCATGGCCATCACTTTCTGAGCGGCGCGAGGAAGGTTGGTTTCGTGGGCCAGCATCTTTGCTTCCGTGTCGTTGATAAGCAGGATGTCGACGAGTTTCAAGGTCTCGGCCAGTTCCTTGGGAGTGCCCTTGATCCAGTAATTCATGGTGTCGCAGCCCACCAGACGCACGCGCGTCATCTTGCGGCGCACGTCGGCCTGCAGGGTCGGCTGAATGTTGGCCAGGAACAGGTAGTCGGAGTCCTCGTATTCCTTCGGAATTCGGGGCTTGAAAGATTCAAAGACGTTGAGATGAGTGAAGTCTGTTTTCGCCTCGTTCAGGTTTTCAGTGTAAGTGCCTCCCCAGCGGAAGGTCTTCCCTGTCGCGCGTTCCACTCCGCGAATGTCGATCCCGTGTTGATGGAAGACTCTCTCCTGGTCGGGGCCGAAGTCGTCTCCCACCACGGCCACGACTCGCACCTTGGTGAAGTAGGAGGCGGCCAGGGAGAAATATGTGGCAGCGCCGGCCAGAACATTCTTCACACTGCCTGAGGGCGATGTAACGTCATCGAACGCGACCGAACCGACTACGAGTATGCTCATTCTTTCTTTCGAGTTCCTGTGCGCTTTTGTCCAAAGGCTTTAACCACAGAGGACACGAAGGGGCACGAAGGAACGGCTTTCATTTGGATTTTGCAGTGGGCTGCAGGTATTTGGCGACGATCAGCTTCAGCTTCTTTTTCGTCGCCGGAGGAATCTTTTTGGGATCGGTCAGGATGGCGTGCGCCAGCGCTGAGCCGCATTTGCAGGAACGGTGGCGAGGCATGTCTGCCACGGTGAGGCGTACGACTTTCGCCGCGTTCTCGGCGTTTTTCACGAGGACAGCGATGATCTGATCCACCGTAACCGAGTCGTGGTGCGGGTGCCAGCAGTCGTAGTCGGTCACCATGGCGACGGTGACGTAGCAGAGTTCGGCCTCGCGCGCGAGCTTCGCCTCCTGCAAGTTCGTCATGCCGATCACGTCCATGCCTAGGCCGCGATAAACATTTGACTCCGCCTTGGTCGAGAACTGCGGCCCTTCCATGCAGAGGTACGTGCCGCCGCGTTTGCCTACGACACCAACCTTCTGGCAGGCATCCCAGACAACCGAAGCCAGTTCACCGCACACCGGGTCGGCAAACGCAATGTGCGCGACCAGGCCATCGCCGAAGAATGTATCGACTCTGTGACGGGTGCGATCGAAGAATTGATCGGGGATGACGAAATCGAGAGGCTTGTGCTCTTCCTTGAGAGATCCTACGGCGGAAATCGAAACGATTCGCTCCACGCCCAGTTGCTTAAAGCCGTGGATGTTGGCGCGGAAGTTCAGTTCGCTGGGAAGCAGGCTATGGCCGCGTCCGTGGCGCGCCAGAAACGCGACTTTGCGGCCTTCGAGAGTGCCGCAAACGTAGGCATCAGACGGGGCGCCGAAGGGCGTCTTTACGCGCACTTCTTTCACTTTTGTCAGGCCGGGCATCGAGTAGAGCCCACTGCCGCCGATGATTCCGATCTCCGCTTGTGACAATAATCCTCCCAGAGGGCTTGGGTAATTCAGGCAAACTCGTGATTATACAGGAGGGAAATTCGGGCATCGCTTGTGTAGGGGCGGACGCCTTCGTCCGCCCCGCGAGCGAAGCGAGCGTGCCGCTGTCGATGAACCGGAACCATGCGCGGAGCTACAATTTTGCTATGCGAGTTTTGATTGCCGGACTGCTGCTCTCGCTGGTGGGCCAGGTTCATGCCCAGGAGAAGACTGCGGCAGCAGCAAGAGTCGTCACGGTTCCGGCCACCATCGATCACAACCGGGTTGTGATTCAGGCCGGTCTGCGGCGGCCCGATGGTTCGACCGAGACCGTTCGGGCCTGGGTCGACAATGGCAATCCTGATTTGAATCTGTCACGGCGTTTGGCCACGCTGCTGTCGCTGCCGTTGAAATGCGGGGATCAGGAATGTTCCTCGCCACCTCCAGCGGAGATTGTGATCGGAGGAATGAGCCTTCCGCTCACGGCGCTGAAGGAAGCGAAGATCCCGCTGAGACCGGTGAACGAGGCGACGGTTCTGGCGCCGGGGATGAACGCGGAGATCAATATCCCTTCGAGTGTTCTGCGGCACTATGACGTATTGGTCGATTTTGTGGATCGCAAATTTTCCATCGGAGCGCCGGGAACCATTAACTTCCACGGCGCGGCGGGCAAGGCGCTTGTGAATGCCCAGAATGGCCTGATCCAGGTACCGAGTCAGATCGAAGGCAAGAAATATAATCTCGCGCTCGACGTCGGGTCGTGCATCAGCTTTCTCTCCGAGGAACTCTTCGACAAACTGGCGGCAGCCCATGCCGATTTGCCGCGCATGACCGGGGCCGTGGGCTCGGCCAACATGTGGGGAGCTGCGGAAGAAACGAAGTGGAAAGTGATGCGCGTGGATCGCTTGCAATACGGGCCGTTGTTCCTGACGAACGTTCCTATGGTCGCGCTGCCGAAACCGGTCGTGGACTTCTTCGAAAAACGCGCCGCGATGCCGACGGTTGGCGTGCTGGGATCGAGTGTCCTGCTGAATTACCGTGTGGGGCTCGATTACGCGCATTCGACTGTGTATTTCGATCTAGGGCGCACCTACAGGGTTCCTGACTTTGATGTTGTCGGCCTGATTCTGCGTCCAGAGGGCGATGGACGATTCACCATTCTCGGCGTCGCGGATATTGACGGCAAACCCTCAGTCGACGGCGTCGAAAGCGGCGATCACCTGGAGGGCGTGAATGACGTGCCCGTGCGCGGCGCCACCATGGGGCTTGTGTGGTCCATGCTGGGCGGAATACCCGAACAGGAGAAGAAACTGACGATCGAGCGGGCAGGAAAAGAGTTCAGCGTAGTGGCGAGAGTGCAACATTTTCTGGGGGAGACGCACGAGAACACTGATGGCAAGAGGAAATAAAATCCCCACGGCGCTACCTTCCTCGCGGCGGCTTGCTTCCCCCTCGACTGCGCTCGGAGCGGACAGCCGATAACGGCTGTCTCCACATGAGTCTTTCACTTCGCCGGTGCAACTGCACCCAACATTTCCTTTTCCAGCGTAGCGGTGATGGCGTCGTCGAGGCTCTCCGTGATGAAAACCGTGTCGCCCTTTTCTTCGATCACGACGGTGCCATCTTCGGTCGACCAGCTATGACGGCCTTCGAGCCGGGGTGGGGCGCTGTCGCCGCTGTCCTGCGTTTTCTGCACCGGTTCCTTCGGATCGCCCACCTCGGCCACCTTTTTGTAGCGGAGGTGTAGCGAATGGCTGTAAATCCCTGCAAACTGCGCGGCTGTGGTCGGGCTTGACCAGCGGGAAACGTAGAAAAGAGCCAGCGGACCGGAAGGATTCCGCTTCGATTTCGCGGCATAGTAGTAGCCGCCGCGCCATTTCGGAAATATCTCTTTGGATATCCGCTTACCAGCATATTGCTCGACGAGCAGCGCGACATCGAATTCACCCATCGCACCGATATCGAACTTCTGGTAGTCCTTGAAGTCGTGCTTGAAGTCGGGCACGGGCATGGGCTCGATCTTTTCGCCCGACATGTAGGTTTCAGGCTGCATGATCTGGCGCGTGGTGTGCGGAGGATTCGCCAGAATCCCAGCGAAAGCCTTGTGCTTGCCGCCATTTTGCAGCACCTTGATCACGAAATCCATGCCGTAGCTGTAGGGAAAGGTCATCGATTCCTTGATGAAAATCGGGGCGTCGTTAAAGACCTTGGTGCTCGGAGTACCGGTCAAACTTTCTTCTTCCATAGCTCCGACCAGTTCCGGTGACGCCGTGATCGAGTGCCCGGTAGGGGCGATCGCGTACTGGAACATCATCGCCTGCGCTTGACCTTCGAGAACAGCTTCGCGGGCGTTATCCATCTCGTCGTTTTCGATGTCGGCGGGCGTCGGGTCTTTCTTGATTTCGGCCAGGTCCTTCTCGCCACGCTTCATCCACTTTTGCAGATTCACATCCTGGTCCTGCAGAGCATGGGTGAGTTCGTGGGCCATAACGGGCTCCTGCTCTTCCATCGGCACCCAGTCGAGCAGGTTGACGGTTTTCGTCTTGGGATCGTAGTAGCCGGCGACCTCTTCGCGGAGCAGGGCGACGAGAAAGGTTTCGAGATTGAAGTCGCGCGGAAGCAGGCCGAACTTCTTCAGGACGAGTTCGGAACGGCGGAGTCGCTGGGTGTCTTCGTCGTTCAGGTGCTTGGTCAGATAGGAAACGACTTCGTCGCGGCTGGTCAGTTTGCGCTTCACCTCGTGCTTTATGGGCAGCCCGGTCTCTTTGCTGTCGAAGGCGAGAATCTCGTCAACGGTGTGGAAGAGTTCTTCGGCCTGGCGCGGAGTAATTTTGACTTCGCCCTTCGGCTCTTCTGGTGGAGGGACCGGTTCGGTGGGTTGCTGGGCCGAAGGAGACTGCGCCGGCTGGTTGCTCTGGGCAGGGGTCGCGGGCGGAAACGCGAGCACTCCCAGCACGAAGGGCAAAAGCAACCGTAGAATCCCCAAGGAAGGCACTTCGCCTCTATTCATTGAGATTGAGTGTAACCTTTTCCCTATACTTCTCGCATGAGCACACCTGGCCCCGTCAACCTGTGGACCTCGAGCGAGCACGTCAGCGACTACCTGGAGCGCGCCGACCAGATTTCTCACCGGACCGAAGGTGAGGCTGCACTGCTGGAGTTCGTTCCGCCTGCGATGCGGCGAATCCTCGACCTGGGCACCGGTGACGGCCGCCTGCTGGCGCTGGTTCGACGGCAGTATCCCAACACGGAGGCTGTCGCCGTCGACTTCTCTCCCGCCATGCTCGAAGCGGTGCGCAAACGGTTCGCCGGGGACCCGCAGATCAATGTCGTGGATCACAACATGGATTCTCCGCTGCCGGTGCTCGGGAAGTTTGACGCCGTGATCTCGAGCTTTGCCATCCATCATCTGGTGCATGAACGGAAACGGGCGTTGTATGCCGAGATTTACAGTTTGCTGAACACGGGCGGTGTGTTTTGTAACCTGGAACACGTGGCTTCGCCTACCGAGCGGCTGCATGAGGAATTTCTGCAGCGCATCGGCTTTACCGTCGAGACCGAGGATCCTTCGAACAAGTTGCTGGACGTCGAGACGCAGCTTGGCTGGCTGCGCCAAATTGGATTTGCGCATGTGGATTGCCAATGGAAATGGCGGGAACTGGCGCTGCTGACGGGTATACGACCCTAAGGCTGCTTTCGTCGGCAGAAGAATTCGTCGGTCTCTCTCCAGCTGCCATCGGGCAGCTTTTCTTCATTCAGGATGTGGAATTCGTCCTGGCTCTTCTTCGTGATTGTCTGGCGTAGCTCGCAATCGACCCCCAACATGGTGAGCGCACCGGCGAAGACGATAATGTCGCCCTGCCATCCGCTCGACTGCAATACGCCGAACAGGCCTTCGGTGAAGGTCATCATCCAGCGATTGCTGAAGGGGTCGAAGGTCAGGTAAGGGCGAGCCTTGGCGCCGTGCCCGCTGACCGTGTAACGCGAGCCGTTGTCGGCGAGTTCGTAAGTATAGAAGTACGTGTCGACGTATGCCGGAGTCGTGGGCGTCGCGCGGACGTGGTTTTCGAAAGCCCACTCGCCAACCAGCCATTTGAATTCTTCGATCTTCTGCTGGCGGATCCTGGGAAATTTCGCGATGACCGGCAGATTGAAGGCGAGTACGTTGCGTCTGGGATCGAGCGCCATCAGGCCGCGGGCGACGAGTTGTTCGAAAATCAGCATGTCTAACTGCCTTTCAAAATGTCATCCTGAGCGTAGCAGGAAGCGCGTGAGGCGCGCTTCCTGCGGAGTCGAAGGATCCCTTTCACCTTGAGTCAAGGCAGACTTGCCAGGGGATTCGCATTGATTCCGGTGCGAATTCGTTGCGACGCCCGGGCTGCAACCAAGTGCGTAGGGATCCTTCGACTGCGCATGCCAATTCACTTTCGTGAATCGGCACACTCCGCTCAGGATGACAATCTGTCCACAACCCACTCGCCTGCTTCACCCGTGCCCAGCGAGCCGCCGATGTCTTGTGTCGTTTTCTTCTCGCGTACAGCTTCTAGGATTGCAGCCTCGATCTTGTCTGCTTCTTTCGTGAACTGGAGGTGCCGTAGCATCATGGCCGCCGTCAGGATCGCGCCAATGGGATTCGCCTGATTCGTCCCCGCGATCGCTGGGGCAGAGCCGTGGACCGGCTCAAACATCGAGGTGCGACCAGGATGGATATTGCCGCTCGCCGCCATGCCGAGGCCTCCCTGCAAGCCGGCAGCGAGATCGGTGATGATGTCGCCGAACATGTTGTTGGTCACGATGATGTCGAACTGGCGCGGATCGCGCACCATCTGCATGCAGAGTGCGTCGACGTACATATGCTGCGCCGTAATCTTCGGATACCCGGCGCTCACTTCTTGGAAGACCCGCTGCCACAAACCTCCGGCGTGAGTCATGGCATTGGACTTGTCGCACATCAGAACTTTGCCGCGCGGGGAACCGTCGAGTTTCGTATGTGTCTGGCAAAAGTCAAAGGCGTAGCGGATGATGCGCTCGACACCTTTCCGTGTGTTGATGTCTTCCTGGATAGCGATCTCGTCGGCAGTTCCCTGCTTGAACACGCCCCCGGCGTCGGTGTACACGCCCTCGGTGTTCTCGCGAAGCACGACGAAATCCACGTCTTTCGGCTCAATGCCCTTCAGCGGACACAACGAGGCATCCAGCAGCCGCACCGGTCTCACATTGGCATAGAGGTCCATCTTGAAGCGCATGCCGAGCAGGATTTCTTTGGCGTGAATGTTCGTCTTCACCCGAGGGTCGCCGAATGCGCCGACCAAGATGGCGTCGAAATCGCGCGCCAGCATGGCGAATCCGTCTGGGGGCACCGTGGTTTGATCACGAAGATAGCGGTCCGCGCCCCAGTCGAAATACGTCAACTCAACCACTGCACCCGTGGCTTGGATGGCCTTAACTGCCTGCGGAATCACCTCTTTTCCAATGCCGTCTCCCGGGATAACAGCGATGCGCTTCTTGGCTTTGTTTTTCGAGTCCACGGCAGGAACGTTAACACACTCGCTATAATCGAATACAGGTATGGGGCTTACGGCATTGCAGGCACAGGGTGAAGGGCTGGGCGCCACGGCGGTTGCCGAGTATCGCGGCGCGACGACGGCGGCGCGCTTCAGCGATCCGGACACGGAATTCGCGAAGCTGCGCAAGGAGTGCGGCGTCTATGACCTCGGCTATCGAGCAAAGCTTTCCTTGACTGGCGCCGATCGAGTGCGCTGGCTCAACGGCATGGTCACGAATAACATCCGGGACCTCGCTTCCGGCCAAGGCGTTTATGCCTTCCTGCTCAATCCGCAAGGGCACATTCTCGGCGATCTTTACGCATACAACCGAGGCGATTCAATCGTGGTCGACACCGACCGCAGCCAAGTGGAGAAGATGCTTGCAACGTTCGATCACTACATCATCATGGATGATGTCGAGGTCACGAATCTGTCCGACTCGATCACGGCGCTCGGCATTGCCGGGCCGAAATCGCGCCAGGTGTTAACTGCCGCAGGCATAGTCATTCCAGACTCGAACTCACTGCAGATTTTTGAGGCCAAGTGCACATGCGACTGCGAATGCACGCAATGCACAGCGGTGCGTGGCGAGGACGCGGCGTACGAGACCTACGAGCTATGGCTGGCTCCCGGCGACGTCCGGAAGACCTGGGAGGCCCTCGCGGCGCAGGGCGCGACGCCCGTTGGTTCGGAAGCGCTTGAAATCCATCGCATTGCCTCGGGTATTCCGTTGTACGGAGTCGATATCCGCGAGCGCGATCTACCGCAGGAAACCGAGCAGGCGCGCGCACTAAACTTCAATAAGGGATGCTATATCGGACAGGAGATCGTGGAGCGGATTCGCTCGCGTGGCGCTGTACACCGAAAGTTTTCCGGCTTCCTTTCCGATGCGGCCCGGCCGCTCGCCGCGGGAACGAAAATCGTCGCCGGAGAAAAAGACGTGGGAGAGATCACGAGCGTCGCGTTCCTGCGCTTCCCCGAAACAGAAAAGACGGTCGCGCTGGGATATGTCCGCCGCGAGCTCGGAAATCCGGGCCGCGAGGTGATGATAGGCGGCGGGAACGCCACCGTCGTTCCGTTGCCGGTTCCCGAGGCCCTCCTGTCGCCGGACCGGAGTGCTCCCGTGGCGCGTCCGGCATAATAGACGCTGAGCCTGTTGTCGTGTGGGGAAGAACTTATGGCTGAGAAGAAGAATGATTCTGGTTTCACAGTAACCGATCGACGCCTGTTCACTTCTGAGGGCGAGCTCCGGTCCGATGTGCCGGAAGAGGTGGAAAAGCCGAAACCTGAGGCGACGAGTGCGCCCAAAGAGGCTGCACCGAAGCCTCCCCAGCCGCCGGCCTCTGACGGGTCGCCACTCGATCGCGAGATGCCGACGCCCCCGACTCGAGCCGAGCAGGACGCGCAAGCCGCGGCCTACCGCCAGTCCGCACAAGACCTCGACAAGGAGGTCGAACTCAGCGGGCATTCGGCGAAAGAGTTTGAAATTACCTTCGAGCGATTCCTGGCCCAGCTCTACATGACCGCCATGCTGCAACTCGGGCTCATGCGGCAACAAGGCGAGCAACCGCACGTTGACATCATCGGCGCGCGGCTGACGATCGACACGTTGAGTCTGATTTCGGAGAAGACTAAGGGCAACCTCACCGCCGCCGAAGAGAATTTCCTGCAGAACAGTTTGTACGAATTGCGCATGGCCTATGTGGAGGTAACGAACGCTCTCGCGCGTCCGCCGCAGCCTGGACCCGCGACTGGAACGACCGGAAGATGAAAGCCACCTTGACCGTGCTGGGCAGTGGGACGTCGATGGGCGTCCCCACGCTCGGCTGCGACTGCGACGTTTGCCATTCGAAAGATCCGCACGACCGGCGGACTCGCCCCTCCATCATGCTGGAGTACGCCAACAAGGTCGTGCTGATCGACACCACTCCGGATTTCTACACGCAGGCGATCCGCGAGCACATCCATCATATCGACGCCGTCCTCTACACCCACACACATGCTGACCATATTCTTGGCATCGACGACCTGCGGCCGCTCAGCTACCACCACAAGCCGAACAAACTTCCGCTCTACGCGCGGCCTGACTCAGCCGCTTTTCTCCGCAAGATGTTCGCCTACATCTTCGACGCCGACTACAAGTTCGGCGGCCTGGCGCAGCTGGAACTGCACCCCATCGATGGCCCACTCGATATTTTTGGAGTGCGCTTCGAGCCCGTCATTCTGATCCATGGCGAAACGCAGATTTACGGATATCGATTCGGATCAGGCGCGTATCTCACCGATCACAGCGAGATTCCAGAATCATCGATGGATCAACTGCAAGGGCTGGACGTTCTGTTCCTGGATGCGCTGCGACACAAGCCTCATCCAACGCATTCCACGGTGAAGAGTTCGCTGGCGATTGTGGACCGGCTGAAACCGAAGCGCGCCTTCTTCACCCATATCTGCCACGATCTGGGGCATGAGGCGACCAATGCCAGCCTGCCCAAGCACGTGCGGCTGGCCTATGACGGAATGAAGCTGGAGTTTGAAATCTAAGGGCGGGCGTCAGACCTCAGACGTTAGGCGTCAGGAAGATCTGATTTGCTGACGCCCGGCGCCTGAGGTCTGACGCCGGGTTTTCCTATGCTCATCCTTCACAAACTCGACGACGTCCCTGCCAACCTCGGCCCCACGTTCGTCAGCGTCGGAAACTTCGACGGCGTGCATCGGGCACACGCGCACGTATTAAGGGAAATTGTCTCGCGCGCCAGAGCCAAGGGCGCCAAGGCCGTCGCCGTCACCTTTGAGCCGCACCCCACGAGAATTCTGAAGCCGGAAGCAGGACTCAAGCTGCTCACGCCAACTCCTGAAAAACTGCGCTGGCTGGAAGGCACAGGGATCGACGCGGTGCTGCTGCTTCCCTTCGGCCGCGACCTGTCGCTGATGACGCCCCGCCAGTTCGCCGAGCGCATCCTCAAGAAGAAGCTCCACGCGAGTGAGGTACACGAGGGATTCAACTTTCGCTTCGGGCACAAGGCCGCCGGTGATGTGAACATGCTGGCCGAGTTTGGGCGTGAGATGGGATTCGAAGTGAAGGTCTACCCCGAGATGAAGCTACGCGGAGAGACCGTATCGAGCAGTCAGATTCGCAGATTGATCGGCGAAGGTCGTGTCAGCCGCGCGCGCCATCTGCTGGCACGGCCGTTTTGCATCCTTGGCAATCCCGGGCGGGGACGTGGTTACGGATCGAAGTACACCGTGCCCACTATCAACATGGCGCGGTATGAGGAACTTGTCCCCAAAGATGGCGTGTACATTACCTGGACTCGCGTCGGCAGCGAGCGGTTTGATTCGGTGACGAACGTAGGAAATCGTCCGACATTCGGCGCGGAACTGTTCGCCATCGAGACGCACCTGCTGAATTTTCATCCGCTCGAATTGACGCCAGACACGGAAGTTGAGATCTGTTTTCTGGAGCGGCTACGCGACGAGATCAAGTTCCCGTCTGTAGATGCGCTGCGCGAGCAGATCGCGCGCGATGTGAAGAAGGCCCGACGGTATTTCCACCTGCTGCGCCTTCAGCGTTCGCTGAATCGACAATTCGCCACAGAGGACACAGACGAGCACAGAGGACGTGCGCCCAAGGTTCTTCTGTGAACCCCTGTGCCCCCTGTGGTGAACGTTCGTTGAAACTGCCTAGTGGGGCAAGTACCCGTATTCCATCGGCAGCTTGCCGTCGACGTGGATGACATTCACGCTGTTGTCGATGGAGTGGACCTCGATCAGGCCCAGCGCACCCGGTTCTGCCTGCACGGCCTTGAGCACATCGGCATCGGTGTCAACAAACACAATGGATTCCTTGTGTGCATTGACGAAGGCGCTCCATTCCGCCGCCGACATCTTGTTCAAGTGCTCGAGCGCTTCCCTCTCGCCGGCAGAGTCCTTGTGAAGAACAAGGATGATGTTCTTGCCGTCGGGCCACTTCTTCACTTCGCCGCGGATGATCTTCGTCAGATGCGCTGACGTTACGTTCTCCACGGCATTGCCTTTGTTCACGATCACGGCCGTATGATGTGCGAAGCACGGCGTGAGGCTAACGCAGAAAAACGCGAGCGCGTAGATGGCAGAACGGATTTTCATGACTTAGACCTCGAGATGTATTTCGGGGGTATGGGAAAGACTAGCGAATCGGCGCCACGACTGTTGTCATGAAAATGTCATTCGGCGCACGGAAGTAACCGTAGCTAAGGAGGGAATTGTCGAATTTTGGTTGCTGATTGCTGAATGCAAAGCTAAAACTGTCAGCTGCAAGTGCCTGCAGCCTAGGTTTTCATTCAATAATCAAAAATCAACAATCAACAATGATTCCGGTACAATCGCCGCGCGAACAACCTCTATGGCGATTGGCCCCATCCAGTTGATCCTTCAAGCGACTCCCAGCCAGCGGCGGACATTGCTTGCCGCGGGTATGGGTTGGGCGCTCGACGCGTTCGACGCGATGCTGTACTCCCTTGTGCTCGCCATGCTCATGCGCGATCTGGGAATGAGCAAGACGACCGCGGGATCGCTGGGGACGCTCACCTTGCTGGCATCCGGTATCGGGGGCGTGCTCTTTGGATTTCTCGCCGATCGCATCGGGCGCAAGCATGCGCTGATGGCGAGCATCCTGACGTACTCGTTGTGTTCGTTCGCGTCAGGGCTGGCAAAGAGCATCGCGATGCTGGCCGTCGCACGGTTCGTGCTCGGACTGGGCATGGGCGGCGAGTGGAATACCGGTGCAACTCTTGTGGCCGAGACGTGGCCTTCCGAACTTCGCGCCAAGGCAATTTCGATTGTGCAGAGTTCGTGGGCGCTGGGATTTGCCGCCGCCGCGCTGGTGGCCGGACCGCTGTCGCGGCTTTACGGGTGGCGTGCGGTGTTCTTCGTAGGGATCTTGCCTGCGCTGGTGACGTTATGGATTCAGAGGCGCGTGCCGGAGTCGGAGATGTGGCAGCAGCGTGCCACCGGGGCTAAAGCTCCGTCCTTGGCTCCCTCTGAACGCGGCCCTGAAGGGCCGCTCTTCCACGGAACTGCAGGCGATTCCGCCGCATCACAAATCCATTTGCCCTCAGCGACGTCACAGACTGAGTTATCCCCTCAAGAGTTGTCTCGAGGCACCGCCTCCATACAGGAAAGCGGCTTCGTCGCGATCTTCCGACCACCGTATTTGAAGCACACAATCGCTTTGCTTCTTTTCAACTTTTTCGCGATGTTCGCATGGTGGGGCTTGTTCACGTGGCTGCCACCGTACTTGTCGCTGCCGGTCGAGCAAGGCGGTCGCGGTTTTGGCGTGCTTGGTATGACCACGCTGATGGTTGTCCTCAACCTCTGCGGGATGTTTCCCGGCTACGCCAGCTTCGGATGGGTCGCCGACCACATCGGCCGGCGAAATGCATTTCTGGTCTACTCTCTGATCGCGGCCTGTCTGATTCCGCTCTATGCCGCGGCGCGGTCGCAAGGCGTGCTGTTGGTGGTGGGCACGCTGGTGGCTTTCTTTGGTACGGGAATCTTCTCCGGCTCGGGGATCATGGGCAGCGAGATATTCCCTACCGCGGTGCGCGCCCGGGCGCTCGGCTTCACCTACAACGGTGCGCGCACGATGAGTTCGCTGGCTCCGCTGGTGATTGGGCGCGTGGGCCAGGCCAAGGGATTGAGCTGGGCATTCTATTTATGCGCAGCGGGATATCTGCTGGCGACGTTGATGACGACGCAGTTGCCGGAGACGAAGGGGAAGCGGCTAGAGTGATACCGGCTTTGCTCGGAGCTTAATTGTCCGTGATGGTGTCTAGTGGTCTCAGGGAATTCTATGACTCTGGCGCAGCTTGCCACGCGGAACATCTGGCGAAATAAGCGCAGGAGCATCCTCACCGTCGCCAGCCTCGCGTTTTCATTCCTCTTGCTGACGCTGATGATGACGATCTGGCGAACCTTTTACATCGATCCTTGGAGCACGGTATCCGCCGAGCACATTGTCTGCCGGCACCGCGTGTCGCTGGCTGTGCCCCTGCCCACTTTTTATCGCGACAAGATTCGCACAATCCCCGGTGTGCTGGACGTAATTCCGCTGAATCTGTTTGATGCGGACTACCTAGGTGCAACCCCCGACAACTTTTCCAAGGTAGGCACCGATCCGAGTGAGTATCTGAACGCGTACCCTGAATATCAGATCGCGCCGGAGCAAGTGATGGCATGGAAGAAAGATCCGGCCGGAGCAATTGCGGGTAGCGAGTTGGCCCAGGAACATAAGTGGAAATTGGGTGAGCACCTCACGATTCAAGGCGGGGAGCTGCCGGTACAGCTTGAGCTCACCCTGCGCGGTGTTTTCAAATCTCCTTTTCCGGTTCGAGCGATTTATTTCAATTGGGCCTACGTGCAGAGCGCGGCTCACTACCAGAAAGATCAACTTTATCTAATTCAGGCGGACTCTCCCCGGAGCGTCAGCCGAATTGCCGGCGCAGTGGATACCATGTTTCACAATTCTCCCGAGCAGACACGAACCGAGGCGGAACGTGCTTTCTTTATCGGCATGATATCGATGTTCGGAAATGTGAAGGCGTTCATTCTCAGCATCAGTCTGGCTGTGCTGTTTACTTCCCTGCTCGTTTCCGGCAACACGATGGCGATGTCGATCCGCGAGCGAACGCGCGAAGTTGCCATGATGCGGTCGCTTGGATTTGCTCCGCGACTGCTGCAAATCCTTTTGGTAGGAGAGAACGTCACTCTCGCCCTTAGCGCCTGGTTCTTTGGGACCTTAGCGTCCTACGGCCTCGTTTTTTCTCTCGTTCATGCGCGCGCTGCTGGACCTTTTGCGGTGCTGCTGAAGATCCCGGTCACAACTCTAGCTGTGTCTTTGCCTTTGGCCACCTTGGTGGGGGTTGTAAGCGCCGTGATTCCTTCCTATCGAGCATCAAGAATCAACATTGTCGAAGGATTGCGTCACGTGGGATAAATCGGGGCGACGCCTTCATTCAATCGGGTCGACCACGACCGATTCCCGCTCCACGACTCCACGTCCCGGCAACTGCACGATCACAATGGCCGACAACACCAGAATGATTCCCAGTGTCTGAATCGGACGCACGCCTTCGCCCAGCAGCACCGCCGCCAGCAGAATCGAGAACACCGGCTCGAGGCAGCTGGCGATGATCGCTCTGGTCGGTTCCAGATGCTGCAGGCCGAGGAAGTAGAGCGAGAACGATCCCAGGACTGAGATCATCGAGAAAACGAACAGGAACCCCCACTGCGCAGGCGTGTAGTGCGCGGCCACAACCTTCCACGGCGGATTGACGATCAGCCAGAAGATTGCGGCCGAGGTCAGCGTCCAGACGAGGACGCGCCAGCGGTCGTGCCGGGCGAGGATGCCGTGTCCGCCGACGTTGTAGAAGGCGAAGGAGAACGACGCCAGCACCGCGGCGATCAGGCCGTAGGAGTCGAACCGGAGCGGAGCCGCCGATTTGCCGCCGATGATCCCAATCGTTAACGAGATCCCGGCAACCGCGACCAGCACCGCGGCGACTTTCTGCAGTGAGAGTTTCTGCTGCCTGCGAGCCACCACATAGAGAAGCACCCACACCGGCGCGGTGTATTGCAGGACAATCGCGATGGCGACGCTCGTCTTCTGAATGGCGACGTAATAGAAGTAATTCGACGCGGCCACCCCCAGCATCCCGAGGATAAGGCATTGAATGAGATCGGGCGTGGGCAGCTTGATGCGCTGCCATCCGCGTCGGCCTACCAGCAGCGGCAGCAGCACCAGCAGCGAAAACGACGTCCGGGTCTGCGAAAGGATCAGCGGGTCGATGGGATGTAACGCTTCCCCGGCCAAAGGAAGTTTGCCGGTGAACACCGCGCGCCCGAGCGAAGCCGACACGCCCCACAGGAACGTGGCCGCCGCAATAAAAAAATATCCGCGCAGCGGATGCGGGTGTGAATTGGAATTTTGGGTGGTCAGCTCAGTTCACCGAGTCCGATGATGCTGGGGAGTCGAGAATCTGGTCAAGCAGGCCGGGATCGAATCCGATGATGACCTCTTCGTCGATGAGCATCGTCGGGGTTTCATTGCTACCGTAGGTTTCGGTCATGGCGCGGCGGGCTTCCAAATCCTTGCTGATGTCGCGTTCTTCAAATGCAATCTCGCGAGCCTCCAGATAAACCCGTATCAGTTCGCAGGAAAAGCAGCCGGGCTGGGTAAAGAGAAGGATATGAGGCATGGGTCGTGAAAGTCCCCACCCTAAGATCGCACAACCCGCGATCTTAGGATGGGGCACCCTCGAGATATTCGATCGCGATCGTAATTTTCGCGGTCTTTTCCAGCATCGCCGAGACCGAACAGTATTTCTCTTTCGACAGCCGGACCGCGTCCTCCATCGCCTTGCCCGACACTTTACCACCGACGCGATAGGTCAGCTTGATTTGCGTGTAGACAGCCGGATATCCCTCGGCACGCTCACCCTCCGCGCTGACTTCCAGGCTGGTGAAGGGCTCGCGTTTCTTGCGAAGAATTCCCACCACGTCCGACGCCGTGCAGCCGCAGAGAGCTATGAGAACAAGCTCCATGGGTGTATTGGCAGTCTTCTCCTTGGCCGTGTCCATCACAATGGCATGGCGCGACGTGGCTTCACCGAGGTAACGCTCATTTTCCGTCCAGATTGTTTTCGCCGATATCACTTTCTTATCTCCGGTTATCCGTACTCGGTTCGGGATGAATGAGAACGCGGAACAGTTCTGGCGCATCCTGTTTGAAGCGAATCTCAAGCTCGGTTTGAATGTCGTGCACACGGGTGAGAGACAGACTGTCGGACAGCGTGCAATGGCAGGAAACGTAGAGGCGGCCGCGGACGCGCTTGAAAATGAACTCGTGCACGTCAAGAATCTCGGGAAACTGCGCGGCCACCGCTTTCAGCCGATGTTCGAGTTCGGCATCTCCGACCACTTCTTCCGGACGCTCAATCGTTGCCGGCTCGCTTTCGATGTGGGTCAGGATGTCCGCGAGTTCCGGGACATCGTGCCGCATCTCGGCTTCGAGCTCGGTGACCTGATCGTGCGCTTCCTTGAGCGTCATCCGTTCATCCAGTTCGATGTGCTGCTCGACGTGAAGTTGTCCGGCCAGGTCCTGCACGCTGATGTCGTGAACGTTCAGGTTGCGGCGGGTCGCGACCGCGCGTATGCGGTCGAAGACGTTTTCCGTACGTTGCGCTCGCGGCAGCGGTTGCACGGTCACGTCGGCGTCGGGCAGGATGCGGTGTACGGATTCTGTTACCGCGCTTACCAGCTGGCCGGATCGCTGGAAAGTGACGTTGCGTGCGAGGCCCACGGCAAGATCGGCAAAGTAACGATTCCCGGCGCGCCGTATGCGGACGCGGTCGACCTCCAGCACGCCATCGAGCCGCGAGACGGCATCGTAAATCTGTGAGCGCACACCGGGAGGAGCCGCATCGAGCAGCGCATCGATGGTGCGCCGCGCCAATCGCCAACTTACCGAGATCACAACGCCAGCGACGAACAAAGCGGCAATCGGATCGGCATCGGCCAGCCAGTTGATGTGATAGGTCCTCCCTACCAGAACGAGACCGAGACCGACCACGACGACGCCGGCGGACCATATGTCAGTGGAGAAATGAAGCGCGTCGGCTTCCAAAGCCTGGCTATCGTATTTGTTGGCGATTTGGCCGAGGGCGCGCGAACGCCACCAGTCCACGATCATAGAGAACAGCATCACGGCAAAGGCCGCGATGGATGGCTCAATCTCAATGTGGCGGAAGAAGATCCGCAAGGCCGCTTCGTAGATGATCCAGGCGCAAGTCAGAAGCAGCAGTCCGGTTTCGACGAACGCCGAGAAGTTCTCGACCTTTCCGTGACCGTACTGATGGTCGGCATCGGCCGGTTTGTCGGAGACGCGCACGGAGAAAAATGTCAGCACCGACGCGATCAGATCGAGCCCGGAATGCGCGGCTTCGGAAAGAATGCCCAGACTGCCCGTAGTCACGCCCACCACCAGCTTGAGGCCGGTGATCACCACGGCGGCCAAGACGGAGTTCCCTGCGACCGCACGCTTCTCCGCGCGCATCAGGTCCGATGGAGACATCGCCGGCGTGCCCGACATGCTGGAATTATCGCCGCTACGGCCAGAAACGGCAAAGCGGAGCGATTGAGTGATTGAGCCATTGGGTCATTGAATATCTGTCGACGACAAAGCTTTAAGTCCGAGGAAGGCATCTCAATCACTCATTGGCTCAATGACTCAATTCGCCCAATCGAGTCGGGCAAACGCCGCTGGTTGTGCTAGGATTTTCTGCTTGGCACTTTCACCTTTCTGGTGGACCAATCCCGGAGGATAACGGTTATGCGTACGAGTTGGCTGGTGTGTGTTTTGCTGGGGACGCTGGCTTGGGGACAAGCTGCCCAGAAGGCGCCGCCCGCCCAGGCCCAGGCGGCGAACCCGCCGGCGCCTGCTGATACCTCGGCATCGGTGCCTCCTGATGCTCCTGTCCTCACGATCACTGGCGTCTGCACAGAGAAGCCCGCGGCTGCAAGCGCCGACTGCAAGACCATCATCACCAAGGCTGAATTCGAGAAGCTCGTCAATGCGCTTGGGCCGAATCCTACGGCGCAGCAAAAGAAGCAACTGGCCAGTGTGCTTCCCCGGATGCTGGCCATGTCGAGCCAGGCCAAAGAGCGCGGGATGGACCAGACGGAGCAGTACACACAGATGCTGGAGTATGTGAAGATGCAGATACTCGCTAGCCTATTACAGCGCAAACTCCAGGATGAAGCGGCGGACATCTCAGACGCTGAGATCGAGAAATACTACAAAGACAATCCTGACGCATACGAGCAGTACAACCTGGACCGCATCTTTGTGCCGCGCACCAAGCAGATTCAGGCGGAGGCCACGGAAGATGACGACAAGGATGACAAGCTGACCCCGCAGCAAAAGAAGGCGAAGGAAGAAGCCGAGAAAGCTAAGTCGCAGAAGAATGAGGAGGCCATGACCAAGCTGGCCGATTCCCTGCGAGCCCGCGCCGCGGCCGGAGAGGATATTGCGAAATTGCAGAAAGAGGCGTTCGATGCCGCGGGGATGAAGATCGAAACTCCCACGGTGAACCTGCCGAGCGTTCGCCGCAACGGTCCGCCCCAGCCTCCTGTTGCCGTCTTTGATCTGAAGCCGGGCGAGATTTCGCAAGTCATCAGCGACGCCGGCGGGCACTACATCTACAAAATGAACGGCAAGACCATGATGCCGCTCGAGCAGGCAAAGATCGAGATCCGTGGCCGAATCCAGGGCGACCGCTGGCGCGAGAAGATGGACAAGCTGAACGCCTCTTTCAGTTCCGTTTCGAACGAAGCGTATTTTGGATCGGGCGGACCGAGTCCGATGCCGCCGCCGATGCCACGCCCACGGCTGGGCGCGCCTGCGACGGGCCCAGCGGCGCAACCTTCGGCCGGACAGACTCCTGCACCTAAGAAAGACTGATGGCCAAACCTGTGGTGGTGGTGACCGGCGTTTCGGGCAATCTGGGCTCCAGATTGTTGCCGCTGCTCGGCAGTTTTTCGGTGATCGGGGTGGACGTTGCTCCACCCCAGACCGATTCCGAACTGCAATTTGAGAGCCTGGACCTGGGACAGGAGTCCTCCACCCGTAAGCTCTACGAACTACTCCGTGATACGCATCCCTTCGCCGTCGTACACCTGGCTTTCGTGATTGATCCTGTGCGCACGGGTGTGCTCGACGTGGAGCGCATGTGGCAGATCAATGTCGCCGGCACGGCGCGGGTGATGGAGGCTGTCACCGAAGTGAATCGCACCGCCGACGATGGGATCAAGCAGTTCATCTTTCCCAGCAGCGTTTCCGTATACGGCCCCGACCTGCCTGCGCCGGCGACGGAGGAATCTGCATTCGGAGCACACACGCTGCCTTACGCCATCCACAAGAAAGAATCCGATGAAGTCGTGCAACAGCGTTGCACTGCCTTGCGAGGATGCAGCGCATACATCTTGCGTCCGCACATTTTCGCCGGAGCCAGCGTCGAGAACTATCTGATGGGCGCGTTCCGGGGAACGCCGAATGGCAAGGGCGCCCGCGCCGAGAAGATGCGCGCCGCGGGCAAACGCCTGCCCTGCATGTTGCCGCGAGGCCAGCAGTATCTCGATAACAGGATTCAATTCGTCCATGTCGACGACATGGCGCGCCTCATCCGTCACATCCTGCAACGCGAACCGGAGACGCAGCGGCTTACCGTGCTCAACGTTGCCGGCCGCGGCGAGCCCCTTACTTTTGCAACATGCATTGAGATGGCCAAGGCAAAGCTGGTACGCGTGCCGGGAAAATGGATGATGCGGCAGGTGCTCACGTTCTTGTGGAAGCGGCAGATTTCCGCGATTCCCCCCGAAGCCGTTCCTTATATGACCGGCCAGTACGTCATGAATACCGATCGCCTGCGCCGGTTTCTCGGGCCTGAGTACGAGCACGTCATCCGCTATACGGTCACCGACGCGTTTGCGGATTCTTTTCCGCGCACAGAACCCACCGCCTGACGGGCGGCGATGCCGGAGTTCTGATCCCGAGAAGGCGCATGTCTCGTGGAGGACAAATGATCAACATACTCGTCTGGATTACGCAGCCACCCACTGAAGGCGCGGAGTCGATATTCGTTCTACGCCTGATGGTGGTGCGCGCTTTTCTCTGGGAAGGGATTCTGAAGTTCGTGTACGTAAACCGGGAAATTTGCCTCTTCACAAACTAGGAATGCCCCTTCCCCCCACTTCACGGCAGATTTCATCGCTCGCCTTGAAATTATTCCGAACAATATTTCTTACGGGCGAGGGAATAACGCCGAATCCGGCGTTTATGCTATGGAGGTGCCGGACCCCCGCTTGCCTGCCGCGACATTCGAAGAACTGGCTCTGCCTTTGTTCGACCAGCTCTATAACTTCGCGCATTGGCTCGCCCAGAACCGAACTGAGGCGGAAGACCTCGTGCAGGAAACCTACACGAAGGCGCTCCGCGGATTTTCCGGCTTTCAGGTCGGCACCAATTTTCGCGCCTGGATGTTTCGCATCCTGCGCAATACCTTCCTGACGTCGAGGAGCGGCCTGAAATCGACAGCATTCGACGAAGAAGAGGTCGAATCGATGGCCACCAGCCATCCGACGCCGGAAGCCATCCTGATTCAGCAGGCTGATCGCGAAACGATGCGGCAGGCGCTCGCGGAACTGGCGGCGCCCTTTCGCGAGATCCTGGTGCTGTGTGAGGTCGAGGAGATGTCGTATGAGGAAATCGCGCAGGTGCTCGCCATTCCGATGGGCACCGTGATGTCACGCCTCTATCGCGCCCGCAAAGCGCTTCGTTTGCGGCTGCTCGACAAGTTCACGGGAGGTCCGGATGGCGTGTGAGTCATGGCAGGAGAAACTCGACGCCTACGTCGACGGCGAACTCACCCAATCGGACGCGGCCACTCTGGTGAGGCATCTGCGAGAATGCACGGCCTGTGCGGCAGAGGCGTTGGATCGAGTCCAGATGAAGCGGGCGGTTTCCTTGGCCGGCAAGCGTTATGAACCGAGCGCTCAGCTTCGCGAGAAGATACGGCACAGTCTGGGCAAGAGTCCGCGGCGGGAGGGATCTGGGGTTTGGAAGATTGTGGCCTTGCCTGTCACTCTCGTTCTGGTTCTTGCGTTAGCGGTCAGCCTGTACGTCGACCACGAGAAGACGCGGCGGCAACGGATTTACAGCGAGCTGACAGACCTCCACGTGGCTACGCTGGCCAGCGCAAGTCCCGTGGACGTAATCTCAACCGACCGGCACACCGTAAAACCGTGGTTCGAGGGAAAGATTCCTTTCAGCTTCAACCTGCCGGAGTTGCAAGGAACCGACTTCACGCTCATGGGCGGACGCATTACCTATCTTGCCCAATCACCGGGCGCACACCTGATCTATCGCCTTCGCCAGCACGAGATCTCCGTGTTCATCTTCCAGGACCGCGGGAATGATACGGCGACCCTGCCTTCGACCCCGGTTTCGACGTTGTCGTTTACCGTCGAAAGCTGGACGAAGAATGGGTTGCGATATTTCGTGGTCGGTGATGTAGGAGCTCGGGATATCGAGAATTTGAGCAAACTTCTTCGCGATGCCGGTTAAAACCGTTTACGGAATTGTGTAGTCATCAACGGTGTCATGCTGAACGGCGTTGTTTTCCGCGAAGGACCTATGAACTCCCTCGCTGCGCCGGTGCTGCCAGCGAGTTGCATAGGTCCTTCGCCGCAAAAGACGCGGCTCAGGATGATATTGTTATGGATTACAGCAAAAACAAAAGAGCTCTAGCGCAGCGCGCACAACCCTACGCCGCTTTCTTGCCCCTGTACAATCCTGCGATTCCGAACGTGTACGGCGTCCAACCGGCTTCGGCAAAACCGGCGTTCTTCATCCGCGCCAACATCTCCTCGGGCGACGGGAAGCGTTCGACCGACGCAGGCAGATACGCGTAAGGCCCGCGAACACCGGAGATCACCGTGCCCACGCGAGGCAGCACCTGTTTGAAATAAATCCGGTAGAGAGCTCCCATCACTCCCTTGGGCTCGCCAAAATCGAGAATTCCGCACTCTCCTCCTGGGCGAAGGACGCGCGCGATTTCCCGCAGGCCCGCATCGTAGTCCGCGAGGTTGCGGAAACCGAAGGCCGAGGTAACCAGGCCAAAGTGAGCATCGGGAAACGGGAGATTGAGAGCATCGGCTTCAATCCACTCCGTCGAGGCTCCGCGATCTGCTGACTTGAGCGCGGCCCGTCGCAGCATGGCGTGAGAAAAATCCGCCCCAACAATTTGCACCGCCGACTTCCCTGCCAGTCGCTGTAGCGCAAACGCCATATCACCGGTGCCGCAGCAAAGGTCGAGGACGCGGGCATCCGAACGAGTCAGAATGTGCCGGAACTTCCGGGCAGTGCGCCGCCACCATATTCTATCCACATTGAACGACAGCACGTGGTTCAGCAGGTCGTAGCGCGGCGCGATCGAGGTAAACATCTCGCGTACCGCGCGGGCGGCGGAGTTTCGGTCGCTCGCCCCTTCCGGTGCGGCGCCGACCACTGGAGATTTATTCTCGGGCACGATTGTCGGGAGGATCCTAGCGCTTCTTCTTTTTAGAGCTTTTCAATTGCTTCACGATGCGCTCGATCTGCAGAACGTGATTCGTATCGTGCCCCGCGAACATGCGCGCCAGATGCGCAATCGACTCCTTCCCGCGCTCCAGATGCATGCCATAGTTGTCCCAGGTTTCGGGGGCGATCTCCCTGAGCATCGCCAGATTGTTCTCGCGCAGCACGCGAAACACTTCCAGCGAACGCTTAGCATCGCGATTGCGGTAGCTGAACACCGAAGCCCACGCATCCTGATCGAAGGGTTGAATCGTTATTCCGTTCTCTCCGATGACGGAGCGCATGCGCCAGCTAGCCACGATTTCCGTATCGGCGAGGTGGGCGATGATCTCGGCGATCGACCACTTCGCCGGATCGGACCGCCACTTCAACTGCGCCGGGGTCAGGCCCGCAATGGACTTCTTAAGTTCCGCCGCGGTTGTCCGTTGCACCTTGATTGCATCCTGGCCCTTCACGTAGCCAAGGATTCTTTCGATGTACTGCTCGGCTGTTTCCTGCATGACTCCCCCCTACTTACCCCACATCCATCCGCCGCGTGAGAGGCGGCGCAACTCTTCCACGGAATCGAGCACGGCGCGCTCGGGCACGTCGGTGGCAACTTCGACCTTGCCGATCTCCCGCGGCAAGATGAAGTGCACCACACCGTTCTGCGTTTTCTTGTCATTCTGGAGGCGCGCCAGAATTTTCTTCGCGCTGACATTCACTTCGGGCAAGCGGCCCAGGCTCAAGACGGCATCGGCGATGCGGCCCGCAGTCACACTGTCGGTGCGCCCCACCGTGAGTGCGATATTTGTGGCGGCGATCATTCCCCAGGCGACAGCCTCCCCGTGCAGCAGCGATCGATAATTAGTCTCGGCTTCGAGCGCATGACCGACCGTATGCCCCAGGTTCAGCACGCGGCGCAGGCCACCCTCGTGTTCATCCGCGGAAACCACTTCCGCTTTCAGCTTCACCGATTGCGCAATCAGCCACTCCAGTTCTACCGGGTCGCGTTTCAGAATCTGGGCGCGATTCTGCTCGAATCGCAGGAACAACTCGATATTCCCGATGATTCCGCACTTCAGCGCTTCGTAGAGACCCGCCCGGAATTCGCGGTCGGGCAGGGTCTTCAGCACCATCGGGTCAATCAGTACAACCCTTGGATGATAGAAGGTTCCGACCAGATTCTTGCCGGCAACAAGATTCACGCCGGTTTTCCCGCCGACGGAAGCATCCACCTGGGCAAGTACAGTCGTGGGTACCTGCACGAACTCGACCCCTCGCATGTAGAGCGATGCCAGCAGCCCGGCTACATCGCCGACGACGCCCCCGCCCAGCGCGATAATCACTGCTTTGCGGTCGGCGCCCATCCGCACCAGTTTTTCTGCCATCGCCTCCACGGTTGCTAGGCGCTTGGCGGGCTCGCCGTCAGGCATCACGATCACCTGCGGCGCGAATCCCGCCGTCCTTAGCGCAGCCAGGAACTTGGCTCCCCAGCGCTTCTTCACCGGGGCAACCGTCACGACGAAGATGTGGCTCGCGTGCGGCAAAAGTTCGCCCAGGATCGATCCAGCCCGATGGATCAGGCCGTTCTCGATCCACGCCTGATACGGACGAGGCAGGACGTGTATAGTCGCTTGCGCCATTGCGTTCCCATAATAGCGTAAGCGTTCGTGTCCCTGCGTCACGGTCGGTGGTACTATTTCCCGTCGATATGAAGGGTCTGCCAGCCCAGACTGACTTTGTGGTCGTCGGTGCCGGTATTGCCGGACTGCGCGCTGCCATCGAATTGGCGGACTTCGGACACGTCCTGCTGCTCACAAAGAAGGAATTCCCAACCTTCAAATCGCGCGATGCCAAGAGCGAAGCCGAATGGTTGAGTGATGAAGATGACGTCATCCTGCACCTGCAGGACACTCTCGACTCTGGCGCAGGTCTGTGCAATCTCGCCGCAGTCAAGATCCTGATAGAGGAAGGGGCCGAGCGCATCGACGAACTGCTGGCCTGGGGCAAGCACAACGGGACGAAGCTCTCGTTTGAACTGGAAAACCTTCATACCCGCAGCCGCCGCCTGCACACCCACGGTGAGTCTACCGCCAGGGAGATTCTGCGGACCCTCGCGCAGAGGGTCGAATCACTGAAATCCGTCTCCTGCGCCCCCTTCACCTTTGTCACCGAATTGCGCGTTCGTGACGGAAGGGTCCAGGGGATTTCCCTGCTCGACGAGAAAGGAACGCCTCAGGAGATCGCTTGTTCCGCGGTTCTCCTTGCAACGGGCGGATTCGGACAAATCTTTTCCAACACCACGAACCCCGAAACCGCTACCGCGGACGGGGTCGCCCTCGCTTTCCGCGCCGGAGCTGAAGTAGGCGACATGGAGTTCGTTCAGTTCCACCCCACCGTTCTTTGCATGAAGAAAGTCCCGCGCTTCCCCTTGCCCGAGGGTCTGCGGGCCGAGGGCGCTTACCTTCGCAACTTCGAACTCGACCGCTTCATGGGCAAGTATCACCCGCTGGGCGTACGTGCTCCTCGTGATCTGATTGCGCGCGCCATCGTTCATGAGATGGAGGTGAGTCGCGCGAAAGATCCGTTCGTGTATCTCGACGTGACTCACTTCAACGCCGCCCAGATTCAAAAGCATTTCCCGCGCGTTTATGGCGCCTGCATGGCCTACAACATCGACATCACCGAAGACCTCATTCCTGTGCGCCCGGCAGCGCACCGCACTCTCGGCGGAGTGCGCACGGATCTCGATGGCAAGACGAATGTCGTCGGCCTCTACGCCGCAGGTGAAGTTGCAGCGACTGGTGTCCATGGAGCAAACCGCCTGCCGAGTAATTCCCTTCTCGAAGCTCTTGTCTACGGGGCGCGTGCGGGAAGGGCGATGGCAAACGCCGAGAGGATCTCATCGCACGCGGCTCCAGAACCGAAAGCCGCGTATTCCAACGGGCCCGTGGACTCTGGCGTTGAGGAGTTAGTCGGACAAATTCAGAGTCTGATGTGGAGTGAAGTCGGTGTCGTGCGAACGCGGCTGGGAATGCAGAAGGCCGTCAAGACTCTCGAAGGGATGGCTCCGAAGTTTGGGCATCCAAGGGCTCGGCGTGGGCATGAAGCAGCCAACCTTCATGTTGCGGCGCTGCTCGTGGCGCGGTCGGCATTGGCGCGCGAAGAGAGCCGTGGCGCTCACTACCGCATGGATTATCCCGACCACGATGACAAGAGGTTTATAAAGCACTCCGTGGTTCGGGGCGATAAAGTAGTCTTCGTCGCTTAGCCGGTTACCCTCGCTCGCCCGGGTCGTTCGCAGCCTTCGCGGGATACGCCACCGAGAGCGCGATCGATATCAGCAGCACCAGCGCCACCGTTCCCAGGGTCACTCCGATTGGGATCTCGAAGTAGTCTCCGAGAAGCATCTTTACGCCAACCAGAATCAGTATGACGGCCAAGCCATAATGAAGGAAGCGAAAGAGCTTCATCAGTCCCGAGACTGCAAAGTACATCGACCGCAGTCCCAGAATCGCGAATACGTTGGACGTGTAAACCACAAATGCCTTCAGCGTGATCGCGAATACAGCGGGAATGGAGTCGACAGCAAATAATACGTCTGTGGTTTCAATGACCAGGAGCACAACCAGAAGTGGAGTGGCATACAGCCGCCCGCCCTCTTGTGGGTTGCGAACGAAGAACCGACCGCCGCGGTACTCCGTCGTGACTGGAATCCACCGGCGGAGGGCCTTCACCACTGGATTTTTCGACGGGTCCACCTGGTGCTCGCCGGTTACACAGACGCGAATACCGCTGTAGATCAGCAATGCGCCGAATACAAACAGTATCCAGTGAAAGCGGCTGATAAGACCTACGCCAGCGCCGATGAAGATGCCCCGCAGAATCAGCGCGCCCAGGATTCCCCAAAACAAAACGCGGTGTTGCTGTTCGCCGGGAACGGAAAAATAATTGAAGATCACGAGGAAGATAAACAGATTGTCGACGCTGAGCGACAACTCCACCACGTATCCAGCGACGAACTCCAGGCTCGACTGACGCCCTTGCCAGAAGTAGAGGGTGATGGCGAACGCAGCCGCCAGGGCGACGTACATCAGGCTCCAGACCACCGCCTCGCGAGACTTCACCACGTGACCTGGCCGGTGGAAGACCCGCAGGTCGACTATCAGCATTACCAGCGCGAAGACGTTGAAGAGAATCCAGAAGTAGAGCAACAGGTTCCCCGGCAGCGTTCGGAATCGGAGATTTCAGATTCTAGATTGCAGATTTCAGATTGAGATCCGCATGCGAGGATGAAACAAATCCGCAATCAACAATCTGAAATCTAAAATCTGAAATCTAAAATCTGCACTTACTTCTGCCTTCCCCTCCGCCCGCTCTGCCAGTCCTCCCATACTCCGAAGGCTTTGAACATCTCCACGCTGTTGCTATCGCGCAGGGTCTGCTCAATCTGATCGTGGGTGAGCCGCGGTCCGATCTTCTCGTACAGGCTCGCCAACTCGAAGCTCAAGGCGGCGGCTTCGGCCACGTGCTTTTTCAGCTGCGGGAAGTCAACTTTGTCGTACGTATCGGAAACCGCATGATAGTTTTCGAGATAATTGGCCTCCTGTTGATCGGCGGCAAAGGTCGGGACTCCTTCGAGCATGAAGTCGAAGTGATCCATGCCCGATTCCATATCGAGCTTCAGATCTTTCACATCGAATTGCGCGAGGGGCTCGATCAACTGCTTCGCCATGGGGTACACGTCTTTGCGACCGCCGAGCAAGAAACCCGTCGTCTTCCCCGTCCCTTCATCGTAGATCACCACACCCGCTGCCCGGTCGAGCTCGGCCCGATGAGTGAAGGCATAGACGCGGGAACCGAGCTGGCCTTGTTCCTCGCCCGAGAAAAGAATGAAGCGGATGGTGCGCCGCGGCACTACGCCTGAGGCTTTGATGGCGCGCAGGGCATCGATGACCAGAGCAGCGTTGCAGCCATCGTCGAGTGCGCCCGTCCCAAGTTCCCAGGAGTCCAGATGCGCCCCGAGAATCACGAACTCCTCCGGCTTCTCACTTCCGCGAATCTCCGCGATCACGTTGGAGGTTTTGACGGGCCCGCCAATCTGGTTTGGAATGGAGAGATCCGCCCACACGCGATTGCCGGCAGCGAGCAGCCGCGCCATGCGCTCGCCGTCTTCGCGCGCCACAATCACCATCCCCAAGCGATCGATTTCCCCGGCCGATGCATTCGTATGGCGGTAAAGAATATTGTGTTCGCGCGTCGCCATGAAAGCGATCGCCTTTGCCTTCCCTTTGACTGCGCGATCCACAATTGGCGGAGCATTGGAGGATTCCGCGTCTAGGTCTTTCCAGGTTTTGAGCACGACGGTGTGCACCAGCAGAATCTTTCCCGACACGTCTCCGGCCTTCTGGAAGTCCGCTTCCGTTCCGTCGCCAACGTCGACGACAGGAACGTGTTTGACCGGAGCGAGAGCCGGCGCCCATGCGACGGACACAGCACGCACCCGAAAAGACGAAAGAACCGTCCCGCCCCCCAAGCTCGTGGAACTGACCTGGTGCACTGTAGTCGCGCTCATCTCGGTCGCACCTTCGGCCCAGGAATTTGAAATCTCGAATCCCTCGCTATGCACGCTATCTGCCCCGGCGGCGGCAAAGGCCTGCATACCCCACTGCACGGCGTGCTGCATGGCAGGGGTGCCTGGGATTCGCCCGCCAATCTCGTCGGTCAAACGGCGAAGATTCTCCTGAATCGGGGAAGGCTGAAGCGCAGCCTGGATGATTTTGTTGACGTCGTTGTTGTCTGCGGAAGGATTTGCGGCGAAACAAGCTAGCTGAACCATGCAAACAAAGAACAGGGTCTTCACAGTTCGCATATTGTTTTGCATTAGAAATGAAATCCTAAAAAAGCGCAAAAAAGCGAGAATCACGAAGGATACGAAGGTGCACGATGGACCAGAACCACGAAGGACCACGAAGGACATAAAAAGCGCCGGAGGCGCTTCTGAAAATAGCCCGCCAGTTCCACTGGCGGGTGGCGGGCCCAGAATTGGACCCGTGCCGGAGGCACGGCTGAACATCCTTGTTCGGTTTCAGGCGTCCCTACCGGGACGCGGTTCCAAAATCTCCCTGCTACCCAGCGTTGGAAACGCCCGGCTATTTTCAAATGTCCCTTCGGGACAACTCAAATCTCTTGTCTGATTGAACTTCTGCGCCGAGAATTATGTTCGCAGAATCAGGAACGAAAGCGTGGGCAGATGTCCTTCGTCTCTTTCGTGGTTGATGGGTTTCACTTCGCCGGGAGCGAATCCATCTTGTCGAGAATCCGCAGCGTCTCGAGCACGACTCCGCCGACAATCTGCAGGCTACGCGGGCTCAACTTGTCGATCGTATCTTCCGTCGTATGCCAGTACGCGAGATTGTAGCCGTAAGTAAAATCGATGAGATCCGCGGAAGGTACGCCACGCTTTACAAATGGAAGGTGATCGTCGGAGACCTCTTGTTGCCTCCCGAAGAAGTGCGATTGATAACCGAGACGCTTTGCCGCCTCGTAAACTACATCCTCAAGCCAGGGCGTGGAATTGGTGTCCCGATCGACGTTTAAGTCAGAGTCACCAATCATGTCGGTCAGGATGAAGGCCTTCACCTTCTTTAGCGTCCCATCCGCCTGCCATTTCTCAGCCAGATGCGTGATGCCGTAGAGGCTATCCTCGCTGAAGGGCATTTCATTCGGCAGGCCACCAGAGCCGTCCGGCTTCATCGCCTCTTCCGCGTCGTCCCACGCCAGCCAGACGCTATAGCCCTCGCGCTGCTTTCCCCGCAGGTGGTTGGCCAGTTCCAGCAACAATCCACTCGATGAAGCCCCATCATTCGCCCCAACGTAAGAAGTTTTGCGCATGGGATAGTTCGTATCGTAATGACTGGCAAGAATGATGATGCCTTCTTTCGTGCCCGGATATTTCGCGATGATGTTGTGCACCGGAAACTTGCCCTCGGGCGTGTCGGCAGTGAATACGTCGTCCTCGACCTGATCGCCTTTCAAATGCGACGAGATGTACTCCTCCACTTTCTTGTGATTGGCACTGCCCAGAGGCCGCGGACCAAACTTCACAATGTCTTTCACATACTGCATGGCGCGATCACCATCGACGGAAGGCGGAGGACCATCATCCGGGGGCAGCTTCAGAGGCTCGCTTGCAGGCGCGCTCGCAGAAACCGAAGTATTCTGGGCCGGGGCAGCGTCCTTATCCCGATCGCAGGCGATCACCGCTAACGCTCCTGCCAGCAGGATCCACGAGATACGCTTTGCACGGCCCATCACGCCTTCTTTTCTCTTCTCGCCGCGCGCTGCTTGGGATGCACCAGCCACGCCACCCCAATGCTGAACGCATACAGCGCAATCATGGGCGCGGCAAAAACGCACATGTTTACGATGTCCGGTGTGGGTGTAACGATTGCCGCAAGAATGAAAATGACTAGAATCGCGTAGCGGAAATTCTTGAGCATGAAAGCGGGCGTCATGATGCCCATAAATGCCAAAAAGAAGACCAGGATTGGCATCTCGAAGATCAGCCCCATCCCCAAAACGATGCTCAGGAAAAGCTGAGTGTACTCCCCGACCGTAATCATGGGCTGGAACTGCCCGCTGAAACCAATGAAGAAATCCAATGCCCGCGGATAGGCGATTCTGTATCCAAAATATCCCCCCAACGTAAATAATGTGATCGTCGAAACCATGAAGGGCAGAACGTATCGCTTTTCATTGCGGTACAAACCGGGAGAGATGAACATCCACACCTGGTACAAAACGAACGGCGACGTCAGAAATAAACCCGCCAGCATTGCAATCTTCAAATAGAGGTTGAATGGATCGGTGGGGTTCAGATACACCAACTTCTCCGCCAGTCCGTGCGCGCGGAGCGCGTCCATGATGGGCTTCTGCATTACCGCGTAGATTCGTTCCCGATATCCCCAGCAGAGGCCCGCGCCCACGGCCACTGCCACAACGGAGTACACGATGCGCTTGCGCAGTTCTTCGAGATGATCGAGGAAGCCCATCGTGGGCATGGACTCTTTTTCGTCTTCCTGGGGAGGAACCTCAGTCGCGACGTCAGGCATGCGATTCCTGCGACGTATTGGATGTCACTTCTTCCGACGGCGGCGCGGCCTCGGTAGCGACCGGCGGTGTCGCGCCATTTCCGGACGTCGAGGCATGTTCTTCCGCAGAAGAAGCCAGCGTTGCAGTTTCCGGCGCGGCAGCTTCGGCCGGCGCTGAAGTCTCGACCTTGTTCTCCTCGGTGACCGCAGAGGTTAGTGAGCGGCTGGTCGTGCCCTCCACCGAAGGCCTTGGCGGCAGAATGGTCTGCTTGGGGGTCTCCACTTCCAGATGAGCGATCTCCTGCTCGATCTGCGCCTTGAACTCGTTGGAAGCCCGCTTGAATTCGTTCAGGTATTTGCCGACCTGGCGCGCGATCTCCGGCAGCTTCTTAGGCCCGAAAATGACCAGGGCCAGGAAGAACAAGAAGATCGTCTCGGAGAAACTCATGCCGTTCATCATACTGTGCCCGAGGAACGGGGAGCAATCGTTGAGACAAAGATTTGGCGTTCCCTTACACAGTACTCAGAATCTATCTCATCAATGGTTTGGGTGCGGCGCGGCACTAGCCCCTGAGGCGAACCCGGCGTTCACCCTTTTTACTGGAGTACTGACTACCGCCGCTTACAGAATTCTCTCGTGCGTGTACCCGGCCGATACCAGCGCCCCAAGCAATTCCGAAATGTGCTCAGGCCCGCGCGTTTCCATCGTGATGTCGATCGCTGTATCGCCAAGATTGACGCCGTGGTAAGCCCGATCGTACGAGGTCTCCACAATATTCGCCCGGTGATCCGCCAGAATCCCGGTGAGCCTGTGCAAAGCGCCGGGATAGTCCGGAAGGTGAACGCGCAACCGCACCAGCCTTCCGTCTTTCACTAAGCCGCGCTCGATGATGCGCGAGAGCAATGTCACATCGATGTTGCCCCCGCACACCAGCACAGCCACTCGCTTGTTCTCGAGCGGCAGCTTGCGATTCAGCACCGCCGCAATCGCCGCCGCCCCCGCCCCTTCGGCCAGCGTTTTCTCGCGCTCCAGCAGCAGAAGAATGGCGTTGGCGATCTCCTCTTCTTCCACCGTGACGATGTCGTCCACATACTTCTGCACCAGCGGCAGCGTCCGTTCTCCGGCACGGCGCACCGCGATTCCGTCGGCAATGGTCTTGGCCGATTCGAGCGTCACCGGTTTTCCCTGTGCCACCGCCGCCTTCATCGACGGGAGCCGCGCCGGTTGCACTCCGTACACCTTCACCTTGGCACTCGTTTCCTTCACCGCGCAGGCGATGCCGCCGATCAGCCCGCCTCCGCCGATCGGGGCTACGACAACTTCAATCTCTGGGTTTTGCGAGAGTATCTCCAGCCCGAGCGTTCCCTGTCCCGCGATCACCGCGTCATCGTCGAACGCGTGAATCAGAGTCATGCGATCCTGCTCGCTCAACTCGATGGCCTTGCCATAGGCCTCGTCGTAGTTGGCGCCATAGAGCAGAACATCAGCACCATAGGCACGCGTCGCCGAAACCTTGGTGAGTGGCGTGGGCAGGGGCATCACGATCCGCGCCCGGATTCCGTGCCGCCCTGCGTGGTAAGACACGCCCTGCGCATGATTACCCGCCGAAGCCGCGATCACGCCCCGGGCACGCTCCTCACCGGTCAAAGTGAGCAATTTATTCAGCGCGCCGCGCTCCTTGAACGCACCGGTGCGCTGCTGGTTGTCGAGTTTAAGGAAGATGGAATTCTGCGTCAGTCCGGAAAACGTTTCCGAATGCGTACACGGTGAGATGCGGATGTCTGCACGAATCCTTTTGAGAGCGGAATGGATATCGGAGAGTTGAATCATCGCAGCGGGAAAAAGACGCAGTCGCTAGAACCGCCAGAACGCTCCGCCAGTGACGATGTAATTATGCTGGCGGGTCTTGCCCGTCGGAGCCAGCGGAAAATCGGGCTGACCCGCCCAGAAGTCGCGCACCCCACCCCGAATGCTGAGCTTTTTCCAGACTTTCACATCGAGTCCGAATCCAGCCTCGATCACCGCGCTGGTCGTGGACTTTCCGGGATTGAGACCGCCGTAGATCAATTGACTGTTTTCACTGATGTGTCCGAATCCAGCCCCAAAGCTGACCCAGGGAGAAACCGCCGTGGTAGGAAAAAGATTCAGGCGCGCCGCAGGCGTGATAAACATTTTCTTGAGATCGGAAGGCACTACCGAATTTCCATATTGTCCCGCGTTTAGATCGACGTCCCAGTTATACACGAACAAGCCTTCCGCGGAGACTGAGTAAACGGCAGTCACCCAGAAACGCCGGGCGTACTCACCCTGGAAGGTCAGGCCCTTTCCGCTATGAATGATGGGATCAAAGTAGGTCGCGTTCTGAATGCCCTGATCGCTGAGGAACGTGCGTCCGAACAGTCCGCCGATTTCATTCTTTTCGTCTTGAGCAACCGCCGAGACCGCAAGGATGGTCGCGACAGCCAGCACCGCAAAACAAAGCCGTTTGCCAGACATTTCTCCTCCCAACGAGGTTTTTTAGCCTAAATTGTGACGGCGGTAAGACATAGCCTAGCACGATCAAGCTCGTTTTGAACCCCAGGGGAACGAATCTTTCTGTTCAAATCCCGTGGAAGTTGGGTGTTCTCCGCGACCTCTGCGGATTTCTCCGCGGTCTCAGCGGTTCAAGGTTTTGCTCTTCGCACACTCACCTACACGCGCTCCCACTTCAACGAGCGTTTCGCTGAATGCTAAAATAACAAGATTGCATGCCCGTCAAAGACGTCACTGTCAGCGGTTCCCCTGAGTTGAAAACGAAGAACCCTCCGGAGAATACGCAGCACGCCGAAACCCGTCCGCAAAAAGTCGGGTTCGTCAGCCTGGGCTGCCCCAAGAATCTCGTCGATAGCGAGGTCATGATGGGCATGCTCGCGCGCGCCGGCGCCGAACTCACCCGCCGTGCTGAAGACGCCGACGTCATTGTCGTCAACACCTGCTCGTTCATTGACAGCGCCCAGCAGGAATCGGTCAATACCATTCTCGAGATGGCCGGACACAAAGTCGCCGGGCGTGCCAAAAAGTTGGTCGTCGCCGGATGCCTGGTCGAGCGCTACCGCGACCAAATCCGTAAAGACATCCCTGAAGTGGATGCCGTCGTCGGTACTGGAGAGTTGGTCAACATTCTCTCGGCTACGGGCATCGCACCGGCACAACCGCAGCCGAATTCTCCGTTTGTCGTTTTGAACTCGCGGCCCGAAGGCGATGCCCGCGCCGCGCAGGGACGCTTCTCGCGCGAGTCATGGGACGGCGCCATCGCCGACCTTCCCAACTATCTTTACGACGAAGACACGCCGCGCATCCTCGCAACGCCTCGCCACATGGCCTACATTAAGATCGCTGAGGGCTGCGATCATCCCTGCACCTTCTGCATCATTCCGCAATTGCGCGGCCAGTTCCGTTCGCGCCGCTTCGAATCGGTTATCGCTGAAGCCGAACGCCTGGCGCAGTCCGGCGTCCGCGAGATTACCCTGATCGGCCAGGACACCACCTGCTACGGCGAAGATTTCGCTGTGAAAGACGGGCTTGCACTCTTGTTGGAGAAACTTGCCAGCGTTTCAGATCTCCGCTGGATCCGCTTCCTCTACGCCTACCCCAACAAGATCACCGGCAAACTGCTGGAGACCATCGCCGCGCACGAGAAAATCTGCTCCTACATGGACGTCCCCCTTCAGCACGCCTCCGCCTCGGTGCTGAAGCGTATGAAACGCGGCGGGGGCGCTGACGTCTTCCTGAAATCGATCGAGAAGATGCGGCGCGTGATTCCCGATCTCACGCTGCGCACGTCGTTCATCGTTGGTTTCCCTGGCGAAACCGAAAAAGAATTCGAAGAACTCTGCGACTTCGTGCGCGAAGCGCAGTTCGACTGGATGGGAACCTTTTCCTACTCCGACCAGGAGGGCGCGCGCGCCTATGATCTTGAAAAGAAGTTGTCCCCGCGCGAAATCGAACGCCGCCGCAAGCACCTGATGTCGATCCAGCGCCAGATCAGCAAAAAGAAAAAGAAAGCGCTCGTAGGACGCGAATTCGATCTCCTGCTCGAAGGCGAATCCGACGAAACCGACCTGCTGCTGGAAGGCCGTACCCCCCTGCACGCCCCGGAAATTGACGGCAAGGTTTTCGTCAACGAATTTCCCGAAGACTTGAATCCCGAACCGGGCCAGTTCTACCGCTGCCAGATCACTGAAGCCCACGATTACGATCTAGTAGCAAAAATCGTCTAGATCGTAGCGCCGGCGTCCCGCCCGCTGTCGCGGGGGCGTCTCGCCCCCGCAGGGGAAGGTGACGACAATTTCAATCTGCATCTGAAACTTCCTTCTACAATGGATAAGCCATGCCCCGCAAGCGCACCGTCAAACTCCGCTGCCCGATCTGCAAGAAGGCGGTCAAAAGCGTCGACCCCGACTTCCCTTTCTGCAGCGAGCGCTGCCGCCTGATCGATCTAGGAAAATGGTCCAGCGGCGAGTACGTAGTTTCCTCGCCAGTGAAAGACGCCGAAGACCCGATTCGGGAAGTCCAGCCGGAAGACCCAGCTAAAGACAGCTAAAAAATCAGCGAGCGTAGTACTCTGGCGGTGCGGGCAAGATGCCCGCCCGACAGTCGCCGAGGACGGCGGCGCTACGAGGTTGTAACATGAAGCTGCTCACCCCTGAAATAGAACCGGCGGTCGACCGTAGCGCCGGCGTCCCGCCGGCTGTCGCGGGGGCTACCAGCCCCCGCTTCGGCAGCGTCCACATCCGCGACCGCGGTCACTTGCCTCACTGGGAAAAAGAAGGGGCGACTTATTTCGTCACGTTCCGGCTGGCTGGTTCTCTGCCAAAATCAGTCTTCGAGAGAATCGAATCCGAAAAACAAGCCATCCTCCGAACGGCAAACCAACTCCGACGCCCCCTGAGTTTCGACGAAACTAAGAAGATCCAACGGCTCTCAGCTCAGATCATTGAGCACTGCCTGGACCAGGGCGCGGGATGTTGCCATCTGCACAATTCGGCAATCGCCGACGCGGTTGCAGCCACCCTTCGTCATTTTGACGAGAAACGCTACCGTATCTTCGCCTGGTGCATCATGCCAAACCACGTGCATGTCGTGTTCAAAACTTTCCCGGGACACACCCTGTCGGAGATAGTCCACTCGTGGAAATCATTCACGGCGAAAGCTGCCAATAGAATCACGGGACAGAGAGGCTCCTTTTGGCAGCGAGAGTATTATGACCACTTAGTCCGGGACCAAGTGGAACTGGAGCGCGCGATAAGCTATGTCGCAGCGAACCCTCAAAAAGCGAACTTGAAGAATTGGAAATGGGTCTGGCTGTGCGGGCAAGATGCCCGCACGACAGCCGCCGAGGACGGCGGCGCTACGACCTCATGAACGAAACGCCAACCCGAACCGGAGCACCCTCCGACCGTAGCGCCGGCGTCCCGCCGGCTGTCGCGGGGGCCTCTCGCCTCCGCGCCCCGCTATGGGCCACACTCACGGCTACCTTCTTCGGCATAGGCCACTTGCGTCCTGGACCCGGTACCTGGGCATCCGCCGCAACCATGCTCCTCTGGGCCGCACTCGCCCACGCCCAGTCGCTGCCCCTTCGCACTCCCGTCCTCATTGCCCTCGCGGTCGTCGTCACCCTCGTCGGCATACCCGCCGCGACCCGTGTCGCGCGCGCCTCGGCCAAGAAAGATCCCAGCTTCGTCGTCATCGACGAGGTCGCAGGCCAACTCATCTCGCTCATCGCCGTTCCTCTCAAATGGAAAACTTTTCTCGCCGGTTTTATACTTTTTAGAGTCTTCGACATCCTCAAGCCCCCTCCCGTCCGACAATTGGAACGACTGCCAGAAGGCACCGGGATCGTGCTCGACGATGTCGCGGCTGGAATGTACGCTCTCGTAGTGATGCAACTTCTCCTTCACCTGGGTCTACTAGAATAGAGGTTGACAGGGCACGGCTTCAATCGTCCCTTCAGGGCTCGTCCATGGGATTTTCTGATCGCATCCTCGGCAGAAAGAACGCCAATGGCGCTCCGCACATTGAATCGGTGGCCCCCTCCGCAGCTCTGACCGGAGGTGAAGTGCGCATCATCGGTTCTGGCCTGCGTCCGCCGCAACTGGCGCGCCCCAAGGTGAAATTTGGCGACTACGAAGGGGCCATCGTGGTCAGCTCCGATGGCTTCGTCGTGACCCGCGTCCCCGAAGGGGCAACGTCAGGCCCGGTCGTGGTCGCAACCGACGGACACGTCAGCAATTCCCAGACGGTAAAGGTCGCGGTGCTTATCGCCGAGAATCTTCATCCCGTCACCAATCCCGCGATCGACGCCGAAGGCAACATCTACGTCACGTTCTCCGGACCGCGCGGCCAGAAAGTCCCTGTCTCGATCTTCAAGATCGACACCAACTATAACGTCAAGCCGCTAGTCTCCGAGATGATGAACCCCACGTCGGTCGCATTCGACCGCCAGGGACAGATGTACGTTTCCTCCCGCTTCGACGGTGCCGTCTACCGTGTCGCGCAGAATGGCACCATGACGACGTACGCCGAAGGCATGGGAGTTGCGACCGGCATCGCCTTCGACCGCGAAGAGAGTCTCTACGTGGGCGACCGCAACGGTACTATTTTCAAGATTGCGCGCGATCAGCAGGTCTTCGTCTTCGCCACGCTCGAAATGAGCGTCTCGGCTTACCATCTGGCGTTTGGCCCGCAAGGAGATCTCTTCGTCACCGGCCCCAACGACCGCATCTTCAGAATTGATCCCAGCGGCACGGTCCGCACCTTTTACAAAGGGCTCGGACGACCTCAAGGGCTGGCGTTTGACGTCGACGGAAATCTTTATGTCGCAGCCTCCCTCGCCGGCACGCGCGGCATCGTCAAGATCGCCCCCGACGGTAAAGCCAAGCTCGAAGTCTCGGGCCATGGACTGGTAGGACTGGCTTTCGGCCCCGGACGCAGCGGTATCCTCGCCACCACGAATGCGGTTCATCATCTTGCGTGGAACATTCAGGGCCTCCGCCTGCTTCCGGAATGAATTTCATTCTCTCTGCGTCCTCTGCGGCAGTACTCGGCGTTCTCTGCGTTTCAGTCTTTTGTACTGCTAAACTTCTAACAACGTGAACGCCGAAATCATCGCGGTGGGTTCCGAGATGCTCACTCCCCATCGCCTCGACACCAACTCGCTCTACCTGACCGAGCAACTCAACCTGCTCGGTGTCGATGTAGTGTTCAAAAGCGTAGTCGGCGACAATCTCCGTCATCTGGTTGCCGCCGCGCAGCACGGCCTGTTTCGCTCCGACATCATCATCTTCAGCGGCGGACTCGGACCCACCGAAGACGACCTGACCCGCGAGGCCGTCGCCGAAGCCCTCGGAGTAACCCTCCGCCGCGATCCGGAAATCGTTGCCAAACTCGAGAAGCGCTTCGCCGACCGTGGCTGGAAGATGACGCCCAACAACGCCAAGCAGGCCGACGTCATTGAAGGCGCAACAGTACTGCCCAACCCCAACGGCACTGCCTCTGGCCAATGGCTCTCCGGAGAATTCGAAGGACGTGAGCGCATTGTCGTCCTTCTCCCCGGCCCCCCTCACGAGATGAAGGCGCTATTCGAGAGCGAGGTTCGCGAACGCCTCCGCGCTAAAGTTCCACCCGCACATCTGTTCACCCGTACATTGAAGGTCGCGATGCTGGGCGAGTCCGCGGTCGACGCCCGCGTCGCCCCCATCTACAAACGCTACTCCGATGTCGATACCACAATTCTCGCCGGCGCTGGGGAGATCGAGTTGCATTTCAAGACCCGTGCCCCAACGCTCGAAGCCGCGCAGGCTCGCGCCGACGAAGTGGCCGACCTGGTGGAAGACGAACTGGACGACGCCGTCTACTCGCGGGACGGCCAGTCGCTTGAGCAGATCGTCGGATATTGGCTCCAGATGCGCAACGCAACGCTCGCCGTCGCCGAATCCTGCACCGGGGGTCTGCTGGCCGAGCGCATCACTTCGATCGGCGGCAGTTCGCGCTATTTCCTCGGCGGCGCGGTCGTCTACTCCAACGCCTTGAAGACGGAACTTGCGGGCGTCCCCACCGACATGATCGAGCGCCACGGCGCCGTAAGCCGCGAGGTCGCCGCTGCACTGGCCGAAGGCATCCGCTATCGCTGCGAATCCACGCTGGGCGTGGGAATCACCGGAGTCGCCGGCCCGGGCGGAGGCTCGCCGGAAAAACCGGTTGGTCTCGTGTTTCACGCCGTCGCCAGCGGCACAGGAACCGAAGTCGTCCAGCGCAACTTCCCCGGCGACCGCAAGCGCATCCGCCGCTTTGCCTCGACGATGGCACTGGATATGGTCAGAAAGAAATTGATGTAAAAGAGCTGCGAGCCCCGAGCTTCGAGCCTTAAGCTCTTAGCTTTTTTCCCTCGCAGCTCCTAGCTCGTAGCTCACTATGCGCCTCTTCATCGCTCTCGACCTCGATGACGCTATACGCGAGCGCATCGCCCGCTTCATCGAAGGCGTCACCAATTTCGCTCCTGATGCCCGCTGGGTCAAACCGGAGTCGCTTCACGTGACCCTGAAATTCATCGGCGAGCAGCCGGAAGCCGCAGTCGAGAAGATCAAGCAAGCTCTGCCAGACGTATCTGCCACCGCCACGGAAATTCAGTTCCGAGGCTACGGATTTTTCCCCACGCCAAAATCTGCTCGTGTTTTCTGGATCGCCATGGAATCCGGCCCTCAATTACCAGCTCTTGCGGCGGCGATCGACGAAAAGATAGCCGCCCTGGGAATCCCGAAGGAAAACCGCCCCTTCAGCCCCCATTTGACCCTGGCGCGCAGCGGCGGCGGATCCGGCTCCCCGCGCTGGCGTAAAGGAGACGGCCCCAATCGCTCTTTTTCCCATCTGCAAGAAAAGCTCTCCGCATTCCCAGTCCCCGAGTTTGGTACCATGACTCCCCGCGAGTTCTTTCTGTACCAGAGCCAACTCTCCCCGAAAGGATCGAAGTACACGAAGCTGGCAAAGTTCGCGCTGGGGTAGCGCCGGCCTCCGGCCGGCTGTGGCGGGGGCGCCTCGCCCCCGCACCGGCCACAAGGAAACATGTTGAAATGGTTTCTCATCCTCGCCGCCGCATACCTCCTGGGCTCCATCCCTTTCGGCTATCTCCTGGTGCGAATTTTCCACGGCGAAGACGTCCGCCGCAGCGGCAGCGGCAACATTGGCGCAACGAACGTTTCCCGCAAATCCCCTGTGTTGGGCGCGCTGACGTTATTCCTGGACGCCGCCAAGGGATTCTCCGCCGTCGAACTAGCCGCGCACTTTAGCCGAGCGGCAGCCGATCCTCGCCTTATGGCCGCCGCCGCCCTATTCGCCATCATCGGACACATGTTTCCCCTCTGGCTCCGATTCCGCGGCGGCAAGGGTGTCGCCACCGCTCTAGGCGCATTCGTTCGTCTCGCTCCCCTGGCAGTCGGCTGTGCCGTTATCATCTTCGTCGTGGTCGTGCTCATCTCGCGCCGCATTTCTCTCGGATCGATCGTGACTGCCGCATTCTTTCCCGCCACGGTGTGGAGTTTGAAGGTGTCGACAGATCCGGCTGTTCTAGCTTTGATCGGGGTGGCTTCCTTGCTGATCATCGGTCGTCACTACAAAAACATTCTTCGACTGATGTCCGGCGAAGAACCGCGCTTCTCCCTGAGGCACAAATGAGTCAGATCGCCATCATCGGCTCCGGCGCCTGGGGCACGGGGCTTGCCATCGTGCTGGGCCGCAAGGAAACGCATCGGGTTCGCCTCTGGGCACATGAGCTCGAGGTCTGCGAATCGATCAACCGAAAGCATGTTAACGAAAGATTCCTACCCGGGCCCAGCCTCCCGGACTCCGTGTCGGCCAGCAACGACCTCGCCGCCGTCCTCGATGGAGCGCAAATCATCGTCAGCGTGATGCCTTCCCAGCATTGCCGCGCCCTGTTCAAACGCATGCGGCCCCTGGTCCCACAGGGCGCCTTGATCGTTAGCGCCACAAAAGGTCTCGAGGAAAGTTCGCTCCAGAGAATGACGGAAGTGATTCAAGAAGTGTTGACCCCTGACAAAACCGCGGGTGCCCCACCCTTGTCCCCGCGCTTTTTGCGGGGACAGGGTGGGGATTTTGACTTCCCCATCGGCGCTCTCAGCGGCCCATCGTTTGCCCAGGAAGTCGCGCGCGGCGATCCCACCGCCATCACCATCGCCTCGCAGAGTCCAACGTTGCTCAGCACGATCCAGCAGGAATTCAGCGACGCCAGCTTCCGCATCTACACCAACAGTGACGTCGTCGGCGTGGAACTCGGCGGCGCGCTCAAAAACATCATCGCCATCGCCGCCGGTATCTGTGACGGACTAGGCCTCGGCCACAACTCCGTCGCGGCCCTCATCACCCGAGGCCTTGCCGAAATGACGCGCCTCGTCGTAGCTTGCGGAGGCCGCGCGGAAACCATGGCCGGTCTCGCCGGCCTCGGCGACTTGGTCCTCACGTGTACCGGAGGCCTCTCCCGCAACCGCAGCGTCGGCGTCGAACTCGGCCACGGCAAGAAGCTCCCCGAAATCATCGCCGGCATGCACGGCATGGTCGCCGAAGGAGTCTTCACGACGACTGCCGCGGTCGGTCTGGCTCACGCCCGAGGTATCGAGATGCCGATCACCGAGCAGATGCACGCCATCCTGCATGAACGAAAATCTCCGAAAGAAGCCATCCAGGACCTGATGACCCGCACCGGCAAAAGCGAAATCGGCGGCAACTGAGTCCATCTTGGGACAGCCGCCCCCGGTCGTCCGCCGGCCACGAGGCCGGCTGCTCTTTTGGGTCACAGCGGCACGCTCAAGCACGTGCTACCCTTTACCGTTCCATCCATCGTTACGGAGCCCCCATGCGCAGAATCGTGATTGCCTTTGCCATTCTCTTCCTCATGTCGTCGATGACCCGCTCATTAGCCCAATCCAAGACCCTCGCGGAGCGCCTGGGCTATCCCCGCGACTCCAAGCTTCTCATCATCCACGCCGACGACCTCGCCGTCGCCCATTCCGAAGACGCCGCCAGCTTCGACGCACTCGACAAGCGTGCCGCCACTTCCGCCAGTATCATGGTTCCCTGCCCCTGGCTCACCGAAGTCGCCGCCTACGCTAAGGCGCATCCCGACGCCGATCTCGGCCTGCACCTCACGCTCACCGCCGAATGGAAGTCCGACCGCTGGGGCCCCGTCGAATCCAGAGACAAAGTCCCGAGCCTGCTCGATCCCGACGGCTACCTCTGGCCCGAAGTCGCTCCCGCCATCCAGCACATCAAGGCCGAAGACGCCGAGCGCGAGATTCGCGCTCAAGTCGAGCAGGCCATGGCTGTGGGCATCCACCCCACGCACCTGGACAGCCACATGGGCGTCCTGTTCGAGCGCCCTGATCTTTTTGCCGTCTACGTTAAGGTGGCGCGCGACTACAAGCTCCCGTTCCTTGCCTCACTCGATGCGAACACGCCGAAGGCGCTCTCATCTCTTCTCTCGAGCAGTGATCTCCTCGTCGACAACGTCGTGATGGCCTATCCCAGCGTTCCGGCCGCCAATTGGAAGAATTTCTACCTCGATGCGATCAAGAACCTGAAGCCCGGTCTGACGGAAATCATCGTCCACCTAGCCCACGATGACGCCGAATCCCAGGCAGTCATGGTCGATCATCCCGACTACGGTGCAGCCTGGCGCCAGCGCGACTACGACGCAATCACCAGCGCCGAGTTCAAGAGAGCCCTGGAAGACAATCACGTGATCCTTGTCCATTGGAGCGATCTGAAGAAGCTCCTGAATTAGGTAGCGCCGGCGTCCCGCCGGCTGTGGCCGGGGGCGTCTCGCCCCCGCATCAACCACGACAACTCCTGTCTCTGAAATCCCGCCAATCGCCCGCACCAAAGGTGTTTTTTGCGCGGTACTTTCGTAATCCCCAAACCCCGTGCCCAGGGCTCAATCCCGCCCATTTCCCGATAAACTTCTATAGATACCCTTGAAATCCGCCGCCACTCCGCCCCCGGCGTCTGCGACGAGCGAAGGGAGAGACTTGTCCGCGAACGCTTCCAACCACGCCCGCATCCCGATTCTCTACCTCATCCTCGGGGTGCTGTTGGCAATCAGCACCATCCCGATGTACTTCTATTCGGCGCAGGTGGAGCACGCCAACGGGGAGCGGCTGAAGACTAACGAGCAGCTCCTGCAGAACACGGTCACCCGTTCGCTGGCCGACGATCTTTCCCAGCACGAACGCTCGCTCCGCATGATGCTGGCCAACTTATCCTCCGCGATTCAGGTGGCATCCGGCGGCGACATCGGCGACCAGAACATCAAGGCCCCCGAATTGCGCGCCCTGCTGGAAAATTTCGTCTCCTCCTCCGATGAGATCGCTTACGCGACTCTGCTGAACTCCGAAGCCAAGGGCATCTATACCGGAAGCATCACCCCTGACGCCTTCCTGCAGCGCGAACTGGAGCGCGCGTACGCCGCTGCCCGCGATGGCCGCGTCTATAACGGCCAGGCGCTGGTAGTCGGCGAAGGCAAGAACGCCCGCACCGTCTTTCTGGTCAGTGCTCCAGTGCAATACGGACCGCGCTTTCTGGGGATGATTGCCACGGTCGTCGATCTCCAATTCCTGATTCGCCGCCTTCGCGAAGTCGGCGGCGGTCTCACCCCCTACGTCGTCGATGCCCAGGGGCGCCTGGTTGCCGCGGCCACTCCCGAATTCGTCACCGGCCAGGACATGAAGAATCTCGATATCGTGCGCAACTTCGTCGAGAGCGGCAATAAGGCGCAGCTCGCCGAGACCCGAGAATTCAACATGAAGGCCGGCGCCGAGCACATCGACATGCTCGGCACCTACAGCCCCGTCACCTCGCTCGACTGGGCCGTGATCGTGCAAAAGCCGGTTCGGGAGGCCTATCGCGACGTTTACGAAATGCAGCGCACCGCACGCCTGCTCGCGATCCTTGCCGTGCTGGTGAGCATCGGCGTCAGCATCTTCGCCGCCCGCCGCATCACTAATCCGCTGCACGTGCTCACACAGTCCAGCCGCGCCCTTGCCAAGGGAGATTTTTCCCAGCGCGTGCACCTATGGAGCCGCACCGAAATCGGCGAACTTGCCCAAACCTTTAACACCATGTCGGAAGAACTCGAGCGTTTCGTCGAAGATCTGAAACGCGCCGCGGACGAGAACCGCGCGCTGTTCATGGGCTCTATCCAAATGCTCGCCGGCGCCGTCGACGAAAAGGACCCGTACACGCGCGGCCATTCTGACCGCGTCACGCGCTACTCTCTGCTGATCGCCAAAGAAATGAACCTGCCCGCTTCCTTCATGGAGATCCTGCAGATTTCGGCCCAGCTCCACGACGTGGGCAAGATCGGCATCGAAGATCACATCCTGAAAAAACCCGGCGCCCTGACCGAGGAAGAATTCGAGGTCATGAAGACCCACACGACGAAAGGCGCCAACATTCTGCGCCCGGTCACGCAATTGGCCGAAATGCTACCCGGCATCGAGCTGCACCACGAAGCGCTCGACGGCCGCGGATATCCCTACGGACTGAAAGGCGACCAGATCCCGCTACTCGCGCGCGTCATCGCCGTAGCTGACACTTTCGACGCGCTCACCACCAATCGTCCTTATCAACAGGCTCACACCCCCGATCAGGCTCTGCAGATCATCAAGAACCTGGCCGGCAAGCGCCTCGACCCGGCCGCTGTCGCCGCCCTCCTCGCGGTTTACGACCGTGGCGAAATTAAGATCCAGCGTTTCAGCATCAAGCGTCCAATCCTGCAGCCGCAGCCCCAACCGCAGGCTCCCGCCGTAGCGCCTGCTCCGCAAGAAACCGCAACCTTAGAAAGAACCCGAGTGTAGCGCTGGCTGTGGAGCGGGCGCCTCGCCCGCGTCCCGCCGGCTGTCGGGAGGGCGTCTCGCACTCACTGCCAGAACCTTCCTAAATACTCCTCCACGGTTTGCGTCCCCTCAATCCTCCACTCGCCCCACCGCTGCTATAATGGCGCCCACATGTCCTTGGCCCCTGGCACCAAGCTTGGTCAGTATGAAATCCTCGGACCTCTCGGCGCCGGCAGCATGGGCGAAGTTTATCGTGCCCGCGATTCCCGCCTGAATCGCGACGTGGCCATCAAAGTTCTCCCCAGGCTAGTCTCCGCCGAACCCGACCGCCTGCAGCGCTTCGAAATTGAAGCCAAAGCGGCCGCGGCTCTGAGCCATCCCAACATTCTCTCCGTCTTTCAAATGGGAACTCACGACGGAACACCTTACCTGGTAACTGAGCTCCTGGAAGGCAAGACCCTCGCCGAGAGCCTGAGGCGCGGCCCCCTGCCCTTGCGTCAGTCGATTGAGTTTGCGGTGCAGATCGCGCACGGCCTGGCCGCCGCGCACGCAAAAGGCATCGTGCATCGTGACCTCAAGCCAGAAAACCTGTTCGTCGCCAAAGACGGACGCATCAAGATTCTCGATTTCGGGCTGGCCAAAGTCACACCGTCAAAACAGTCGCCCACGAACCTGGCCACCACCATTACGCGTCTGGGCGTGGCGATGGGAACGGTGGGCTACATGTCTCCCGAGCAGGTCCGCGGACAGGTCACCGACCATCGCACAGACATCTTCGCGTTCGGCGCAATCCTCTACGAGATGGTCATGGGCCAACGAACTTTTCAGAGAGCCACCGAAGCCGACACGGTCAGCGCCATTCTCAACGAAGAACCACCGCCCATCTCGCAGCTCTCACCTGATATGCCGTTGCCTTTGGAGCGCGTGATTCGCCGCTGCCTCGAAAAGAATTCGGAGCAGCGCTTCCATTCCGCTTCCGATCTCGCCTTCGCGCTCGAAGCTTTGTCAGATCCGACATGGACGCTCAGCGGCGCTCACGCCATCCCCGTCGAACCGCCAAAACAACGGCGGCTTTCGTCGATCGCCGTTGCTTTAGTCGTTCTCCTGCTGGGCGGCTTTTTCGGATATCTCTGGCTCCAGCCAACACAAGGGCCCAGCGTGGCCAATTACGTTCAACTCACGCACGACGGCCAGCCCAAGAGCCTCATCGGAACCGACGGCGCGCGGCTTTACCTGGCGATGGGTGTGGGAAGCACGGCCAGCTTCTCTTTGCGCGGGATTGCAGAACTGTCGACCTCCGGAGGATTGCCAAAGAAGATCGATGTTGCGACGTCTGCCTCCATGGTCCCGCTGGGCCTCTCGCCCGACGCCTCGCAGCTTCTGTTCATCGAGGGCCAGGGCGCTCCCCCGAAAGGGCCTCTGAGCAGCGTCCCGCTTCTTGGCGGATCGCCACGCAGAATCGGCGAATTCGTTGCCGAAACCGCTGCGTGGTCCCCCGACGGAAAACTCCTCGCCTATACCAACCTCGGCGACTTGCTTATTGCCAAGGCCGATGGCAACGAACCGCGCAAATTGATCAGCGTGAACGGCGACATCCGCAATGTCACCTGGTCGCCCGACAGCTCTCGCCTGCGGTTTGACTCTTCGGAGACCGCCGGAACTGTGGGCCTGCAAATCGAACGCGAAGTCTCAATCGAGGGCACTGGCCTGCATCCCTTGCTCCCGGGCTGGCACAATCCTCCCGACGAATGCTGCGGCAAGTGGACTCTTGACGGCAAGTATTTCCTATTCCAGTCTCAGGGACAGATCTGGGCTCTGCCGAAGAACGGCGGAATCTTCCAGTCCGATCCCAAGCCGATCCCGTTGACGTCAAGCCCGATGACGCTGTCGTCGCCGCTTCCCAGCAAGGACGGCAAGAAGCTGTTCGTCATCGGCCACACCTACCGCGGCGAGTTAGTCCATTACGATGCGAAGAAGTCTCAATTCGCACCCTTTCTGGGTGGCATCTCCGCCGAGTATGTCGACTTTTCCAAAGACGGCCAGTGGGTGACTTACACTTCCTATCCCGAGGGCGCGCTGTGGCGCAGCCGGCTTGACGGCTCGGAACGCCTCCAGCTTACCTTTCCGCCTCTTTCCCCTGTTCTTCCGCGCTGGTCACCCGATGGAAAGACCATCCTCTTCTTCCAGTTCGCGCAGGGAGCCGACAAGCCCGCAAGAATCTATGAGGTTTCCCCTGACGGCGGAAACCCTCGCCTTCTGCTGCCCAGCGATTCCAGCCCGCAGCTCGATCCCAACTGGTCACCCGACGGCAGCAAGATCATCTTCTCCGGCGAATCGAACAGTCCGTCCTCGACCATTCGCATTCTCGACGCCTCTAGCCACCAGCTTTCCACTCTGCCAGGTTCTGATGGCCTGTATTCGCCCCGCTGGTCTCCTGACGGCCGCCACATTTCGGCGTTCTCAGCCGACTCCAAAACCTTGCTATTGTTCGGTATCGCAACTCGCAAGTGGACGGAACTGGCGAAAGGCTCCCTGGGCTGGCTCAACTGGTCGCACGACGGACAGTTTGTCTACGTACTGGATTACCGCGAGAAAGGTGCAGTGATGCGGGTGCGTGTCAGCGACCGGAAAATCGAGCAAGTCGCCGACGTGAAGGACTTCCTGGCCACAGGGCGCTTCGGCGGAGCTCTGGCTCTGACTCCCGACGACCAGCCTCTCCTGCTCCGTGACACAGGAACGCAAGACGTGTACTCGGTAGACTGGCAATCCCAATAGCTCGTCGTGGCGCGGGCGCCTCGCCCGCGACTGCCGACGTCAGCGCAACTCTACAACGCCGCCAAGCGCCGCTGCATGAGCAGGAAATACACCGCCACCAGGATCAGCAGGAATCCATTCACTCCTAATACAACCGGCGCAGTGTAGACGGGCACCAGCCATCCTGAGACCAGGTTCCCGATGGGCATCCCGCCACGAAACGCGAAGTTGTACACGCTCATCACTCGCCCGCGCATTTCATTGCTCACGTTCAGTTGCACCAGCGAGGTCACGGTCGCGAAGACTGCCATCATGGAAGCGCCGACCAGAACCAGCATGGCGTAACTAACAAGCAGGAGTTTCGAAAGCGAGAATCCCGCAATGCCCGCCCCCAGCAAAATCAGCATGCTGAGCGCAAATCGCCCCTTCTTCGATATGTTTCCCAGACTCGCCACGCCCAGCGATCCGCAGATCGATCCCACTCCCATCAGCGACAGCAGGTTCCCATACGTTTCGGGTCCGCGATGGAAAATGTCTTTCACGAATACCGGAATGTAGGTCCGCATGGGCATGCTCAGAAAGGTCATCGAGAACGCCAGGATAATCAGCGCCACCATCGCCCCCTGATGCCAGATGAAGTGGATTCCCTGCTTCAGGCTCTCGAACATCGATTCGCCGGATCTTTCCGGCAGGTAGCGCGCGGTGATGATCGATAAGGAGATGACCGGTGCCAGGAACGAAAGCGCGTTCAATCCGAAGCACCATTTCTCGCCCAGACGGGCCAGTGTAATGCCCGCCAGCGCCGGACCGACCGTGACCGCCAGGTTGAACTGAATGGAATTCAACGCGATGGCGTTGGGCATGTCCTCGCGATCGACCAGCGTCGGAATCAGCGCCTGATACGCGGGCCCGCCAAAGGCTTGCGCCAGGCCGGAGACGAACGAAAGACACAGAATCGGCCAGACATGCGTGAGCCCCGAGGCAACAAGGACGGTCAGCGTGCCAGCGCTTGCCATCTGGATATACTGCGAGACCAGCAGGATTTTGCGGCGCTCGGTGCGATCCGCGACCACCCCGCCGAGCAACGAAAACAAAAAGATCGGAATCCCTGCCAGGAACTGATCGAGTGCCAGCAGGAACGCAGAATGGCTTAAACGATAGATGAGCCATCCTTGCGCGACGATCTGCATCCACGTGCCGATGCTTGACGCGCAGGCGCCGATCCACATGAGGCGGAAGTCGCGGTAGTGAAATGCCTTGAAGACTCGGCGGAACGTCGACGTCTGCATTTGGTCAGGCGCGGCCACGGATTCAGGACTATATCTTCGCACGAGTCGAGGTCAGCAAGACTCAGATGCCCGTCAAGCGCGTACGTTGCGTTTTCTTTCCGTCCCGACCGTAGCGCCGCCGTCCCGGCGGCTGTCGCGGTGGCGTCTCGCCGCCGCACCTTCCCCTGGCTTCAGTGCCCCGTTTCGCCGGCGTCGCCGAGGTTGTCCTGCCTCCGCACGCCGGTGCGGGTCTCGCAGCCAGCGTTCCGAAGTTTCCCCGCAGGTTTTGTTCTCCCGCGAGGCTGGGCGACTTTGCCCGGAAAAGCGAAGAGCAGCAAGGCTGGCTTGCTGCTCTGTTCTGTGCCTCAACTTCGGCAGGAGCCGACTATTGGTTGAGGGGATTGAATGTGAGTACGCCCGGTTCAGTAAGGGAGCAAACGCCCGCCGGGTCGACGCGAACCACCGCATCTTCTTCAGCGCAGAAGGCACGAAGACCAGTCTGGTTGATCGTGATCGGCACCGCGGCGACCGTGTAGCCGACGTTGACCCCACCAGATACTGTGCCAGCACCGGTGGTGAACAAGTAGCCGCTCTTGCCGCTGCCACCCGGGTTGCCGTTGTTGGAGAGCACGGCGTCAATCAAGCAAGCCGTGGCCTGCGCAGGCACACACGCTGCGCCGATCGCGCCGCCCAGGTTCGCCAGAGCCGGAGCAAAGCCGACCGTCGGATACGTGGAGTTGTACGTAACTTCAGCACTGTTAATGGTGCGGATCGACGCGACAGC
>Ga0209698_10000265_pt1 | contig 57989 bp, 52 predicted proteins | sample LitLauG_LLR_2012_FD_187203 | JGI IMG/M metagenome (GOLD analysis project Ga0209698, IMG submission 187203) | Freshwater sediment microbial communities from Pennsylvania, USA - Little Laurel Run_MetaG_LLR_2012 (SPAdes) (version 2) | ecosystem: Environmental > Aquatic > Freshwater > Creek >...
TACTCCAGCAGCGGGACGCGCTGTTTGAGCCGCTCCAGATTCTCGGCCATGGCCGCTGTTTTCGCCTCCGGAGTCGAGCTTAGGCGGAAAGCAGCCCTCCTCCCAGGCGAGGATGGTGGGCGGCGGGAGCGTTCTAAATCCGCAAGGGCCAGAACCGGGCGAGAAACGGGAAAACGGTATGCCAGCGCAAGGGAAGCGAATCGTGCACGAGAATCTCTGTTCTGGTGATCCACACGCCGACGGTCCGGATCGTCTTGCGCAGGAAGGAAAACGGTGGCTGAGAAGAATCCAGGCTTCTGCACCATCGGCGCAGCGTGGAGGGATCGGCCACGCGATCGGGGTCTTTTACCGTGGGCGCCGCGGCTTCCCAGGAGCAGCCTTCCAGGAAGCGGCGCTGAAGCGCCTGGCTGCGGGCGATGAAGCTGTAATGGCCGTAGGGAGGAGAAAAGGGCGGCAGGAAGGTGAACGTCTTGCCGCACCGGTTGCAAAGGCCGCGGCGAATTCCGATCCAGTCATGGTGTTGATCGTGCGCCTGTTTGCGGCGGCGGCCATGACCGACGATGGAATCCTGAGCGCAAATCGGGCAATGGCGCAGGATGACCTGCATGCCGGCCTCCGCCCAATCGGCTTCGAGGTTGAATTGCGCCGCCGAGAGTAGGATAAACAGAATCGTAGCGATGAGGGCCCCGCCCGGTCCGGTTATCTTGCCAGGATCGACAGGCCGACGCGAGGCCCTTCCTCCTACACAAATCTCACCTGGAAAAGAATAACGCCGCTGCTGCCGCCGGATGTGGTGAAGAGCCCATGAAGTAGGCGGTAGAAAAGCGTCTTCTGCCGTCAACTTTCACCGGATTGGCCGGTTAATCCGAGAATTCTTGCCCCGGGGAACCTCAACTGGGTAGAACGAATTCTTTGGGTTCAGAAGTGGCATAAGCTTTCGTGTCAAGGTGTTGTAAAGGGCTCTTGCAGGGGGGCGGCGTTCCAACACCTTGCTCACCTTGGCTACCGTCAGAGTATGCGCTGAACCCCGATCAGTAGTCACTCTTCTAAGCCCAAAAGGTCAATTAAATAGCGTTGGACTGTGTGCTGTTGGTGTGCCGCACGTCTCAGGGGAGGCTGTCTTTATGGTGCGAACAGTCGGTCAGACCGTTGGGCGGACATATATCGTATATGCGCCGCCAACCGGACCCAGGTCGCGGTTGGGACAGCAGTTGCCCGCTACCCCCCGCACAGACCTTTGCTGCGCTACTAACGCACACGGTTCCTACCTTGGATCTTGGGATGTTTAGCGTCAATGTTGGGGGCGCGATAAAGGGGAGCCAATATCGGCGGCGGAAGTGGATACCACCGCTGGTCGAGCCCTCGCAGAGACACACGTCAACACGGGCGGCCAAAACATGGGCCGCACAGCGGGCAAGGTTTTTCATTGCCGGCGAGAATCAGCGCACAGGCCACCCTCCCGCGCCCTCAACGGGAACAGCAAGAGTGAAAAACCGGTCGTGTCTGACAGGGATTTCGGTCGCAGCGAACACCGGGTCGGTGCCTCGGTTGGGTTTGTTCATGTCGGCAATGCGGTCAGCGAACATCCGTGCCTCTGTCGCAGGGTTACTCCGTCGGCTGGAGCATCAATAGTTGGCGCAAACTGGATCATATCGCGAGGGCGACTCTTTCGCCAAGAAGACTATAGAAACTGGTGTAGAGTCCCTTACCGCCTCCCCGCTAGTGGGCTGTCGGGGCTCCGCTGGATCAAGCTCCTCAACGCTCTGAGAGGTGGTGTCCTGGTATCCGCCTATCGCGCCGAAGTTGGCGCCGTTTCACCCCGCCCCCTGACAGCGTCAAGGCGTATATCCGGATAGTAGGTGCATAACCTGGACCGTGGGGAGCAGGCATCCTAGCCGCTCGGCGAAACACTCCTTGGTTGGCTGCGCTGGCTGCGGCGCCTTAGCGTGCGGTACCAGAGGCTCGCCACCTCTCACCGGAACGTTGCCATGCGCCGAAGGTTGCCCGGAACGGCATGATATTGGAATTACCCCTGCACCTATTGCTGCAGCCACACACGGTTGCCGATTCGAGCATGCATGTGCGCGCCACCTCCTTCCGCCATGCCTCTATCCAGACATCCAAGACGTAGTGCAGGTAGAGGTAGAGATTTGCAAGGATCGGCGAAATGACTCCCCGAACGCAAACCGGCGGCTGGGGTTTCGGAGCGCCCCACATAGAGTTTGCAAGGAGTCCTTTCCGTTGCGACAAGGTCGCCCTGAAGACACCACTGTCGACGCCGTGACGCCCCTCTCTTCGAAACGGGTGTCGCTCTGCCGCCCCAAAACGCGAAGCAGCCAATGGTCTTCATCGGGTTGAGTCGTTAACTCTTGTGGGAGCAGGGCGACAATTAGCCTCGACCTGTTGGCCGGCCGATTGCAGAGGTTCGGTGGTAGCGAGAGTAGTGGGCCGCGTTTCGCGAACCCGGAAGGAAACGAGAGGGACACGGGGCCGCCTGAAATCACTCTCGACAAAGGAGAACTCGAAAGTGAACAACATTAAGATCATCACGTTGGTGTGCCTCGGCATGTTAGAGACAGCGGTCCCGCAGGCCAAAGCAGACGAGTGGGATCAAAAAACCGTCTTTACGTTTAGCGGACCCGTGGAGATCCCTGGACAGGTCCTGAACTCGGGCACCTATGTTTTCAAGCTCATGGACTCACAGTCGACCGCAGTATCGTCCAGGTGTTCAACAAGAACGAAAATCACTTATACGGCACATTCCTGACGATTCCGGACTATCGTTTGAAACCGGCCGGCAAACCGATCATTACCTTCGAAGAGCGGCCGACAGGATCGCCTGAGGCGGTGAAGGCTTGGTTTTATCCCGGCGAGAATTACGGCCACGAGTTTGTATACCCCAAGGCCAAGGCTGTGCAGTTGGCCAAGGCGAACAACCAGCCGGTTGCGTCCATGCCGACTGAACTGGCCGCCAATACCACTATGCCCGTCACAACCATGAAGGAGTCTCACGTAGTGGCGATGAAGCAGGCGCCGCTAAAGGCGCAGAAGCCGACGGAGGAAGAGGTCGAGGTCGCCGAAGTTTTCCTCCCCTCGCCACCTCCGGAACTAGACCGTTTACCCCAGACAGCTAGTTCCTTGCCCTTGGTGGGTCTGATCGGGTTGGTAGCACTCGGGACTGCGAGGTTACTCGGCCGCGTGGTGCCAATTGGATCTAACACGAAATAGGCGAGGCGGCTGGCAGGCGCACATGATGCAGAACACGGTCCCGGCGGGAGGGTACGTCTCCACAGTACGAGGTTACCTCCCGCTCTTTTTCCTGATCGTGGGTCAATGTCTCCCGGGCCAAACAGGCCCGCCGGAGAATTCCACGACATCGGTGAAATGTGAACCTGCCGTGTTGCACGCAGCCGTGCCAGACAAAAACGGCGGTTTTGTCGCCGGTCTGCAAAAAGAGGATTTCCACGTATATCTCGTATTTGAGGATGGCGTACTAGAGGTCATCGAGGTGTTTGACCATGAGGACGTTCCGGTGGCGGTCGGGCTATAGACAGTGTAAGCGGGGCCTCACCAGCGCTAAAACAAAACAAGAAAAGTTACAGGGAACTTGTATGTACAAAAACGTCTTGATCGTATCGCTAGCAAGTCTGGCTTTTGTCCTGCCAGCTTTGGCATCGGATCGAGAGGATGACATCGGTCGCGTCGAAAAAGCGACCCGGGTGTTCCACGAGATCATGGCGACGCCCGACAAAGCAATTCCACGTGAGTTGCTGGAAACGGCAAAGTGCATTGTCATCATTCCAGGGGAGGAGAAAGCAGCCTTCATATTCGGCGGCAACTACGGCAAGGGCGTGGCTGCCTGCCGGACTGCCAGTGGCTGGAGTGCCCCGATGTTTATAGCTGTCGGAGGCGGGAGCTTCGGGTTCCAGATTGGCGCCTCTTTCACCGACGCGGTGATGCTATTCATGAACGACCATGCTCTACATAGCCTGCTGGGCGACAAGTTCAAGGTCGGCACCGACGTGACCGTGGCCGCAGGGCCCGTGGGCCGGCAGGCGTCCGCCAACACGGATATAAAACTCGATGCGGAGATCCTCAGCTATTCGCGCAGCAAAGGTCTCTTTGCCGGGATTAGCCTGGATGGCGCGGTTGTGCACGCCGACCACAGCGGGGACCAAGCTATGTATGGCCACGGGGTCACCCACGAGGAAATCCTGGACGGGAGAATGGCGGTACCTGAGTCTGGTCGCCGCCTCATCGAGGAACTCGACAGTTACACCTCAAACCGTGGTAGCGGCAACCGCTAAAAGTATTCCCTGCGACCGCGACACTGCGCGCTTGCTGGAGAAGAACGTGCTCGATTCGCCGACAGATCTGTCCACTGCGCCGAAACGCATCGGTGTCGCCGATCGTGGGGGCTTTGGGCTGAAGGAGTATGTGTCCGGGATGCTGCAGCAGGTTCGCTATGAAGTGGCAGATTTGGCGGCGGCCAGCCGAAGGCAGGCGATGACTATCCGAACTTTGTGGTGCCCTTGGCGCGTGCCTTTGCGTGCGGCCAGACGCGGTCATTACGAAGTGACTGGGCAGGCGGAATTAATGCAGAAAGTGATCCCAGCGGGAGGGCGCGCATCTACCATGCCAGGTTACCTCCCCCTCATCTACCTGATCGCGGGGCAATACCTCCCGGGCCAGACCGGACCGACGCCCGGGGACCCCACCATATCGGTGAATGTGAACCTTGTCGTGCTGCACGCGACCGTGCTGGACAGAAAGGGCGGTTTTGTCTCCGATCTGCAAAAGGACGACTTCCGTGTCTATGAGAATGGCGCGCCACAAGCCATCCGGGTTTTTGACCATGAGGACGTTCCGGTGGCGGTCGGGCTAGCGGTCGATAACAGCGGTAGCATGAGCCGAAAGAGGAAAGATGTAACCACCGCGGCGCTGGCGTTCGTACGCTCCAGCAACCCGCGGGACGAGATGTTCGTCGTGAACTTCAACGAACGCGTAACTTTCGGGCTGCCCGATACCCAGCTCTTTTCGGCCAGCGCCGGGGAACTGGAAGGAGCGCTCAACGGGGTGCCGGCGAATGGCAGGACGGCGCTCTACGACGCAATTGAAGCCGGACTCAATCATCTGAAGAAAGCCACGCTAGACAAGAAAGTGATGATTGCCATCAGCGATGGAGGAGATAACGCCAGCCATTACAAGCTTGGTCAGGTGCTGGAGGATGCCGGGCGTTCCGACGCAATCATCTATATGGTTGGGTTGTTCGATGAAGCCGAAGAGGGCCGCAACCCTGGAGTTCTCAGGAAGATCGCGCGTGCCACGGGGGGTGAGGCGTTCCTACCCGATGAAACCAGTCAGGTTGTGCCGATCTGCGAACAGATAGCGGCGGACATCCGCAACCAGTACACCATCGGGTATATTCCGTCCAACGAGAAGCTTGATAGTAGCCAGCGGACGATCAAGGTAACGGCCACCGGACGCCACGGTGAGAAACTCCTGGTGCGGACAAGAGCCGGCTACATCGCGCCGTCGGAACGGACGGGCCGGCCTGCGAGTTCCCAAGGGAGAATCCCATGAGAGTTGTCCTTGGCGCAATTCCAGCCGGACGAACGCTGAAGTTGGCAGAGTGTGTGTTGACGATGATTGGCGCTTTATCTTTAGGATACTGCCTGGCAGTGTTCATAGAAGCGAAGGTTTATCAGGCACGGGAGGCCCGGGATTTCGCCTGGGAGCTTCGCCTGAAAGAGGGAAACAAAGCGGCGCCAGTGGATTCCATTGCCGCGACGCCCACACCTGACAAGCATGGTGTTGTTGGTCGTCTTGAGATCCCGCGCCTCGGTGTTTCCGTGATGGTGGTGGAAGGGGTGGACGACAGCGACCTCAAACGAGCGGTGGGCCACATACCCCGGACCGCGCTGCCATGGGAGTCGGGCAATGTGGGACTTGCCGGACACAGAGACACATTTTTCCGGCCTCTGCGCTCGATCCGGAAGGACGACACGATCACCGTGACCACTCTTCAGGGAGCGTATCGATACCGCGTAGTATCCACGAATGTGGTCAGGCCAGAGGACATCCAGGTGCTGTATCCGACGGGACGCGCCCGCTTGACTCTAGTCACCTGCTTTCCGTTCGATTATGTTGGATCGGCGCCGAAAAGGTTCATCGTGCGCGCCGAACGAGCGCCGGGAATATGACTACCTGACTAATAGACGCGGGCGTTCCTTGATACTCGGACTCGACGCGCGAATTGTGCTGAGGAGAAGCGATTACATGCAAAGGCGTCACACGAGGCACTCGAATACGGCGGGCGCGCTGCAGGCGTTCCTGGTAATACTCTGGTCCGCGGCCACAGCCGCCGCAACGGAGCCCTCGGGTCCGGCGTTCAGTCCAACGAATATTTTCGCGCCCGTTTCGACGCCGGCCCGGTCGATCTTTGACCTGTCTGTCTTGGTATTGACGGTCACTGCAACCATCTTCGTAGGTATCGGCTGTCTGGCCGTGCATCGGCAGAGCGCCGAGCGCGAGTACAGCGGTCCGCAACAACGTGCGGGAGACGTAGGAGATGTTCCACATCAACTCGTTCCTCAAACATGACCAAAGGACGGCGAAAGGGCGACTTCAGCATAGTATATAGCGGATTCTGGAGTCCGGTCGAGACTATGCGTCACCGATCGATGACGGACTAGCACCCTATGAACGGCAATTCAAGACCAATAAAGTGGCCATGGGCGCCGGACTTCTTAACGAGGTTTTTGCGGGCTTTGCGTGCCGTCACCGTGACCGTTTCCTTGAGCGCGCTGTCGTCTGTTTCCGCACTTATGGTCACGTGAGCCCAGCTGGCAACTCGCCACCGTCACGCTTGAAGGTCTCGAAGAACGCCGGCTGAAGGGATGATCGCCTCCGGCAACGCCCGTGCGTGCCTTCCCGGCCAGCGCAGGGCTCGCTGATTCCACCGCGTTGCAGCAGCTTTACACAGGAAGTTCCGCGCTTGTTGGGAACCCGTGCATTTCACGCCCCAGGTCTCCGTCATATTTCTTGGTTGTCTTGAACAGCTCCAGATGACCGTCCGAGGCGTCAAATCGGCATGCATCGCGCATGATCTGCATTTCGGCGGCACTCAACGGCTGAAAGCCGCGCGCGATCTCGAGATTCTGATGCAGCACGCTAAGGGAATCGATGCCGCTAATGGTCACAGCAACCGGCAGGCTCATGGCATAGCGCAGTCCCATAGTGACAACAACTGCACCATCGCGCACCAGTTCGCCACTTCCTCCCAGGCTTTTCATGCCCAGCGCCGCGATGCCGCGCGGGTTCACCTCCGGCAGCACGTTGGTCTCGAAGCTGCGAAACGTCGCGTCCAGGCAATTGAGAGGCATCTGCACGGTGTCGAACGGGAAGTTGTGGGAAAGCATCTTCAAGTGAATGGAAGGATCTTTGTGTCCTGTGAACCCAAGAAACCGCACTTTGCCCTGTTGCCTGGCTGCGAGCAAGGCCTCTGCGACGCCATTTGCGGTGAAAATCAGGTCCGGGTCATTTTCGTAGATCACCTCGTGTATCTGCCAGACGTCGAGGTGATCGGTCTGCAAACGAGTCAGCGATTCTTCCAACTGGCGCATGGCGACATTCTTGTCGCGTCCATGCGTACATACCTTGGTCATCACGACGGCGCCGTCCCGTTTGCCCTTGAGCGCTCGACCCAACCGTTCCTCGCTTAGGCCCTGATGATATTCCCAGGCGTTGTCGAAGAAGTTCACACCGGCCTCCAAAGCTTCATTCACGATTTGGGTGGCTTCAGCGTCACTGTTCGCGGAGCCGAGGTGATATCCGCCGATGCCCAATGCCGAAACTTCCAAACCGGTGCGGCCCAGCGGTCGCTTGGGTATTTCGGCGCCGGATTGCCCCTGGGCTGCGAGGCCTGCGCTTCCTAGCATAAACGCCTCCACAAAGGTTCTTCTCGTGACATCGTGTCCATGCGGCATATTACTTTGTCGGCGGGAATGGGTGCCCGCTGTTATCTGTCATCCTGAGCATCTCTCGCACCTCGACCTGCTGCATGTCGAGAGGAAATCCATGAGCGAGGCGGGCCTCGGGGTTGTCGAATTGCAGTGACAGTTTGTAAAGCTCGAATCTGCCGTCAGCCGCATACTGCTTGCAACGGTCGCGCAGCGACTGCATCGCCGGCGCCTGCATCGGCTCGAAACCCTGCGCAACTTTGAGCGCCTGCTGGAGAACCTCCGGCTTATCGATGCCGGTTATCGTAGTCGTCACCGGCAGACTCATCGCGTATCTCAGAGCGTCCTCGCCGGTGAGTACGCCTTTTTGCACGGGCGAGCCGTGGCCGCAAATGGGCTTCATCCCGAGCGCGGCGATTCCCCGGCGGTTCAACTCGGGCAGTACTTGTTGCTCAAAGCTATGGAAATTCGCGTCAAAGACGTTCAGAGGCATCTGCACGGAGTCAAATGGAAAGCCTGTGGCCAGCATCTTCAGGTGGATAGATGGGTCCTTGTGGCCAGTGAACCCAACAAACCGCACCTTCCCTTGTTTCTTGGCCTGCTCCAGCGCTTCCGCAGCGCCGTCCTTCCGGATGAACAAGGCGGGATCGTTTTCGAAGCACACGCCGTGGATCTGCCAAAGATCCAGATGATCGGTTCGCAGGCGGCGCAGCGATTCCTCGAGCATGCGCAGCGCGAGCGCCTTGTCTCGCCCATGCGTACAGACTTTGGTCATCAGGAACACGCGATCGCGCACTCCCTTCAAACCGGCGCCCATCCAAGCTTCGGTCTTGCCGCGGTGATATTCCCAGCAATTGTCGAAGAACGTAATACCGCCATCCACGGCCTGCCTTACGAGGCGTACCGCCGTAGGCTCGTCAGGCGCGTCGCCGAGATGATGTCCGCCAAAGCCCAGCGCCGAGATCCTGTCTTTATGGCGGCCGAACTGGCGAAGCGGAATCGTGTCTCCATTAGCGTTCGGCATCAAACCCCCAGTCGTTGCGCCAATACATGCAAGCGAACCACCAATTCCCGAGCCCTCACCGAGGGCAATTGTTTTGCGGTTTTTGCTCAGTGAATCGAAATATCACCAGCGGGCTTCATCCAGGTGCCACTACGGGCGCCCACCGTCGGAAACCTTGTTACCTGTGCTCCCTATCGAGCGGTCGATATTCAGTATTCTGCCTTGTCGCCCTTCGCAGGGATTGAGGTCGGAACACCTGGCGTACCCGCATAGGTGATTAGCAGCACAGTGGGTTCGTCGCCTGACTCACCCCGATGGATGTCGTCAACTGACTCACCGACGGCCTGTCCCTGATGAACCACTTGAGTCTTGCCGCTGGCTTTGTCTTGCAAGGTGAGAGTGCCTGAAAGCACATAGACGGAATTTGGGAAGGGATGGGTGTGCCATGGTAAGGCAGTATGCGGTGCGATGGTCATCCGGATGGTGGTTAGTTGCGGCTGGCCCGTTGGATAGTGCGTGTACGGCTTGCCGTTCCACGATTGCGTGGTTTGTAGCAGGATATCAGCGTGGGCACTCGCGACGGTTTTGGCATCATTTGCAGCAATAACGGCCGTCAGGCTGACCCCCACGAGTATGGTAGCTATTCCAACTTTGCGGTGTTTGAATGTCACTATGTTTTCTCCATATTGATTCTGGCTGGCAGTTCGGTGATTCCGAGTGCCCGTACTTTGCCAGAGAGGGGCGCTCCGAAGGTTGATTTATAGAGAGCATCGGATTAACCCACACTCGGGTTTACCCGCGAAGGCTGGCTGGGGGATGGCTCACGGCGGCCAACCAGTCATATGCCGCCTGAGGAACTTTGAGACCCGCAGCTGCGATGTTTTCTTCGAGGTGCGCAACCGAGGAAGTTCCAGGGATAGGCACAATCACTTTGGAACGCTTGAGCAGCCACGCCAGTGCCACCTGCAACGGGGTAGCGTGAAGCTCATCCGCAACTTTCTTGATGGCAGCATGTGCTTCCTTAGCCTGGCCGAGCGGGGCCCAGGGAAGGAACGCGATGTCGTTCTGCTCGCAGTAATCGACGATGAAGTCCGATTCACGGTCGGCGAAACTGTAACGGTTTTGGACAGAAACAATCGGCACGATTCTGCGGGCGCGCTCAATATGCTCGCGGGTCACGTTGGAGAGCCCCACATGCCGGATCTTGCCCTGCTCCCTCAATCTGGCCAACGCTTCCACAGAAGCCTCAAAGGAGACGGCATTATCGGGCGCATGGAGCTGGTGAATGTCGATCCGATCAACCCGCAAGCGCTTCAGACTTCCCTCCAGAGCTTCGGTGAGATGCTTTGGGCTGGCGTTGTGCGTCCATTGGCCTGGACCGGGCCGCTCCCATCCGCCCTTGGTCGCGATCACCAAGCCGGCTGGATACGGGTACAGTGCTTCGGCAATCAACTCTTCCGATACCTTGGGGCCATAGGAATCGGCTGTGTCGATCAGATTGACGTCGAGTTCGAGCGTCCGCCGGAGTGCCGCAAGCGTGGCAGCCTTGTCTGACGGAGGTCCCCAGATCCCAGCCCCAGTAATCCGCATGGCGCCATAACCCATTCGATTGACGGTGAGATCGCCTCCGATAGTAAGAGTTCCGGAGGCTGCCGCGGAAATAGTCTGTGCTCTGCTCATAAGATTTCTCCTGTTCGTGTCGCCCGCCGAAGGCCGACTGCACTCAGGCTGCGGCCGCGCGCTTTGCTCATCAGGTCTTGCGCTTTGAGAGCACCCTGAGAGCCTTGCTATCGCTTACGGCTCACCTACTCGACATGCAAGAACTGGTCCAAATGCGATTCATTGGCAAAGTCCGTCCTGATGTTAGCCATTAGGGTCGCCCGAACGCCCCGGTCGGTCACCATATCGACACCAACAAATCTAACTCACTGGTCCTCAAGCGGCCCATCGCGGCACCTGTCATTGCAGAGCGCTGCCGAATTCCACGGCAACCTACGACGCCAACGACGCCGTCAATCCATCTATCCCGCGTAACAACGTCGTGAACGACTGCGCCTGTCCGGCCGGCAATCCTCGCGATTGCTCTGCTTCAGCTTCCTCGATCGTCTGCTTCAAGAGATCCGTGGAATCTTCGAGCCCGCCGGCCATGCCTTGCGGTTGGCCCTCAATCCGATTCGCCATCTCGTCCAACATGTCGGCCGACCGCTCATCGTAGGCCGCCTGCCGAACACGAACATTCTCCGGAAACTCAAAGCCAGGCACTTGCGCACGGTATTTCCATGACGCTACCCGCATTAGAAAGAGCGCTTGCAATTTCGGCTGGAAGCTGCGAATGAAGCCCCGTAATTCGAGATCTCTCTGCCGCGCGGGGCCGAATTCGAAGAGAACACCGTCGGCGAGAGACCGAACCTTGTCGAACTGGGCATTGATTGTTTCTCGAAGGGAGTAACTGTGTTCGATGGCCGTTCGGAGATCGCCCGATACCGGTTCTCGTGTAAACTGAGCCAACAGCCGCAAGCCCGAAACGAATGCCTTCTTCATTGCAAGACCGGCCGGGGTGCTCCAGAGCTGGTCGAAGACTAACCCCATTACGAACAGCCCCAGTAGGATGCCGGCCACCCGATCTCGCGCCACCGTCAGCGACGTCTGTATCTTGAATTCCTGAAGGTTGATCAGAAAAAAAGCGAAGGCGATTTGCACACCGCAATACGAAAGGCGCGGACTCGAAGTCGTGACCCAGGCCGCTGCGGTTGTCGCAGCTACGAAAAGTACGGCAAAGGCGGCAATCGAGTCGATGTGGGGGAGGATGAAGACTTGGGCGCCCATGCCAAAGACATAACCACCAATAAGAGCACCCGCAAAGCGCAGAACCTGCTTCTGCCGCGACGCTCCGATAGTCGTCAGGGCGGTCAAGAGGCATGTGGTCACCGACGTCGAGATCTCCGGCCAGACAAGCGCGCTGTAAATGATGTAGCAGAGACTTGCCGCGAGACAGCCTTTCAGCCCGAATTTTAGGTGTTCCGAGCTAAACCAAGTACTCCGCGTGCTTGCGGGTTGCCGGTCTCCGTCCCCCGGCGCCGAGGGGTCGAATATTCTTAGGGACTGAGAGCCCGAGAAGGCTGCAGGAATCAGGGTGACAGTTCTTTCGATTTCGCCGAGAAGAGGAAGTCCATGCCAGGCGTCGATTTCTCCGAGCTCGGCCGCGCGCGGGACCGTTTTGTTTTCGAAGTCGTGGCGGATTTGAGCGATCCGGTTCGCCACCTCATCAATGCGGTCAGCGACACCAAAGACTTCGCTTGCGAAGCGCGGCAGACTGGCGGCAAGATCCACTAATCTGCCGGTCAAGGCCGCAAGAGCGCCCATCTGCTGAGTGTATTGCACACCGTTGTGGGAGCGAGCCAGGATGAGATGGCGCAGCCGGGATGTTCCTAACAATGCCAGGCGCATGACCCTGGAATTCGTGGCGGCATCGACTGGGCGGCCATCGGCGTAGAAACGGAGCAGTTGCTCGACGCAGCCCAGACGCTCCATGATGGGATCCATCACGTCATCACTTTGTCTGAGGGCTGCGTAGCCGGTCTCCAGTAGCAGGGCAATCAGGCTGGCCATGGTCAGCATGCCTATTGCCCATAGGACGGAACTCACCTTGGCCTGAGCGCCAATATGGCGGTCCCACAGCGGAATCGTGATGACTGCCATATAGCCGAATCGCGTCCAGGCAGCGAGACTCCCGGTGGCGCTGATGCCGTAGAAAATCAGGAAGAGCGTTGCGACGATCCAGAGAAAGCGCAGCAGCGGATCACCCATAGCGATCATCGCTCCAGTCAGGATGTACGCGCCTGCGAAGAGAAAGCCAATGACGATTGACTGTACCGCGCGTCTTGTTCCTTCCAGGCTTTCGCGGGAAATATTAAAGGCATAAAGAGCGGCATACGAGCCGTATGGAAGCCGGAAGGTGAAGCTGATGAGCATTACCACCGTCGCCGCGGTCACCATCCTCGCAACCAGAAGCGCTCTCCCCGGATACGGGGTCAACTCGTCTTTGAGCCAGTTCCAAAGCCAGTCGAGCGAGCTATTCGACGCGGGGAAGGACTGCGCAATCGCCGCCATCTCAATGTCCGCGAATCACCACCACCGCCGACTCGCTCACACGAAACAGATCTGGTGGAGGATTTTCCACGCGCACCCGCACGGGATAGCGGGACGCCAGGTGCACCCAATTGAGCGTTCTCTGCACATCCGGCAGACCGGGCTGTAACTTGCCAATCAAGTCTTCGTCCGGAGTTACCCCGAAGCCGATGCTGTCCACTACCCCGGAAAAGCGCACGTTGGGCTTCGACATCACATAAACGTCGACCGACATGCCCGGCTTGATCTGCTGGAGTTGCCCTTCGCGGAAGTTGGCTACCGCCCACCACGTCCGCGCGTCAATCAGCGTGAACATCTGTTGGCCAGTATGCGCGTAAGCCCCCTCCGAAATCGTGAGGTTCGTGACCCGGGCGTCGAATGGGGCATAGACCCGGCAGTTGTTGAGATTGTAGCGGGCGGTCTCGATTGCCGATGCTCTTGCGCCGCGCTGATTCACCAGCGGTTCGAGCGTAGTGACGGCGTTCTGCGCTTGTTTATGCTGAGCCTTGCTCTGGGTCACTACGGCCTTGGAACGCTCCTCCTGCGCGATGGTGGATTTTAGCGCCGCTTGCGCCAGTTGCAGTTGAGATTCCGCCTGCTTCAGCGATTCAGCCTGTGTGACCTCTGAAGTCCGCGCTCGATCCACCTGGTCGAAAGTGACAAACTGTTTCACCAACAGGGGCTCAACACGGTGCAGGTTGTTGCTCGCGTATGTCCATTCGGCCCTGGCGCGGCTGACACCCTGCTCGGCGCTGGCGACGTCTGCCTTGGCCTGCTCGACGCCTGCCGCCCATCGGTTGACATCGGCTTCCGTGCTGTGGATGTTGGCTGCCGCCACCGATATGGCGCTTACCAGAGCGGCGATTCTTCTGCGCTCGTCCGAAATCTGTCCTTCGAGAGTAGCCTGATCGGAAATGGCCTTCTCTAAGGTGTACTGGTAAGGTCTCTCGTCGATTTCAAAAAGCAGGTCTCCCTTTTTCACGAACTGGTTGTCGTGGACATTCAGACGGACGAGTGGACCTTCGACCTGCGGAGCGATTCCGATAAAGTTCGCCAGGATCTCGGAATCGTCGGTTCGCGGATTACGGTCCGCATGATAGACGACCACGAGGCCTAATACGATTGCACCAGCAACGATCAGAACACTGAGAACGCGGCCGATCAGAATCCCCGTTTTGCTGTTGGGCTCCATGATTTCCTCGCTATCGAAACAGCGTCAACCAAAGCGCGAACGTGAACAAGGCGGTCAGGCTCGGATAGGCCAATATGGGAAGCGCGAGTACCACACCAACGCGCAAGAACATCCAGCGGGCGGCCACTGTGAACAGCAGGCCCGACGCCAGGCATACAAGCCACGCCGGAAAGAAGGAACCGAGGATGTCAAAGGACGGGGCCCGACTGCAACCCGTCAAAAGTATTACGGCGAGCAGCAGCCCAAACCTTGCTTTCCCAAACGATGATGTCCACCGCGTTTGAACCGTGATCATGGGTGAGTCCTCCTTGCACTGGTTTGAATCGCATCGCCCGTCCGGAACGCCAGATCCGCGAGTGCTGTCAGGACCTGAGTGCGCGCCTGAATATCAGCCGAACGGGCCTGCGCCAGTACCCTCTGAGCGTTGGTGACGTCGAGCAGATTGCGCACGCCGTAATTGTAGGATTCGAGCGCCGCGCTATAGGACTGGGCCGCGGCGGTCATCAGTGCAGTTGCGGCCTCCCTTTGCCGAAAAGCTGTGTGCAAGTTTGAGTACGCCCTCCAAACCTCGTCTTCAATCCGATTCCGAGTCGCACTGACTCGTGCCTGCGCCTCCCGAAAATTAGCTCCTGCCTCCGCCAACCGGCTTCGCCGAGCGCCTCCGTCAAATACCGTCCAGTTCAGACTCACTGTCAGACCGCCACTCAGGTCGGTGGTGTGTGCCCATGGCAGATTCTGCTGTAGAAGGTACAGCGATTGTGCACTCGGGCCGGCGCTAATGCCCAGGCTCGGATAGAAAGCGGCCCGCGCCTGTTGTTCCTCGGCTTGGGTCAGGCGGATCTCGGCAGCCTGCCCTTGAAGATCGGGACGCTGTTCCAGAGCACGACTAATCGACTCCTCGACGGTGTCCGGCAGCGATTCAGGCGTCCGCACCTCGCTCAGGGGGTGCACGCGAATTCGCGTCGCGGCAGACGTTCCCAGGGCCGTTGCCAAGTCACCTCGCGCGATTTCTTCCGTGCCCAAAACGGCCTGTAGATTATACTGTGCCTGAGCGGTAGCGCTACGTGCTTCGAGAACGTCCGGCAATGTCGCCAACCCGTTGCGAAGACGCTCCTCCGCCGCCTGCTGCACCGCCTGTGCATTCACTAGGCTCGCTCCCGCCGCTTCTTCCTGTCCGGCTGCATTCAGCAACCGGTAATAGGCCTCCGAAACGTCATAAATGAGTTGCCGGTGAACATCGTTGAACCTGAATTTCGAAGATAGCAGGCGGGCGCTTTTGGCATTGATCCGGCCCCGCCTGGCGCCAAAATCAAAGATTGTGTAGTTGAGCTCGAGAGACGCCTCAAATACTGGAACTGTCTGGCGGTAGAACTGGCTGCCAAAGGGAATCTCCGAGCGGTCCACGCCAGACAGCGCCACAGCGGACAAGACTGGATAGAGCTCACTCCGCGCGATTCCGAGAGCCGCCGCCTGCGCGCACACGCCTTCCCAAGCGACACGAGTCTCCGGATTATGCGCTTCCGCCATATCGATTAATTCGGCCAGAGAATAGGCTTTGTCGGAGTCGATTCGAAACTCCGGCGGATGAACACGGCGCGCATCGGTGATGACCACCCGCTCGTCGGAGGAATGCCAAGGGCGATCGGGCGACGGGGGGAGAGACTGGGCGCAAGCATGGCTAATCACAGCAAAGAGTGCCACCTTGATTCCGGTTCGCATTTACTCCAGGAAATTAGCAATCGAATGACCACACACGGGACCTCTCGCGTCGTTTGTACGGCAGCCGCATTGGTGTGTCGGTCCCTACGCGCTTCCCGGTCCTGTTTTGAACTTGGTACACCAACCCAATTCCTCTGTTACCTCCTCATTTTCGGCCACAAGTTCGACAATCCGTTCTCTAACGCGTTGTTCGAGTTCGTCACTCACGCGCTTGATTTCAGCCTCGGCCTCTTCACACCCAGCGGTGCTCCGTCTCTTGACGTGAGCCTGTCGCGAGAGCCGTCAAAGCCAATACCGTTGTCTCCGGAATGGTAGGCCGGCAGTTCGCAATTGCCGATTACGGTTTGCGATTGGAGGCGATGGCATGACTCTCAGTGTCATCATTGAAACATCGAATAGGCCCCACTCCCCGATTCCTCGCCGAATTTGGCCTGTCAACTCATTGATTCTGCTACCCGGGAGTCCAACACGCCCAGCTTGACTGGAAACTTACTGCCATCAGCCGTTCTGATTCCGGTCACCATTAGTCAACTAATGGTCGCCTGCGCGGCTCCAGTCTATATCGTTAGCGCCGGCATATTGAGCTCGCGTTCTTCTGTTGCAGTGCGCCGTTGGCCTTCCGCAGGTCCAAAGTTGCCGCGCGTCGAACACTGCTGGCGTCCATTCTCTATGTACCGCTGATCTTCAGTGTGATTCTCCTTGGTAAGCACTAACCCTTGGTTTGGCCTACTTCCAGGCGTGCTTTCTGTTGTTGCCTCGTTCGTGCTTAGTTCAAGACGGACCTCGTTAGGACATCATCGCTCGGGCGCCGTGGTGGAAGCCCTATTGCGGACCGAACGATGCAGGGAGCGCCGTCGACAAACGGTCATCCGGACAACCGCTAGCCCCCCGCTAGCCCCGTAAATGCCTAATCTCAGCGCCCACACTCCAGCTTTCCGGCGAACCACACCTTGCACAGATACGATCTTGACTCCTGTCGAAGTCGCCCGCACTGAACCGGAACACCACCGGGCACGTGTCGCAGGTCTGGATTGGACCAAGGTGCGCGTGCTAACACACCTGCGCGAGCCTGACGTTCATCGGCCTTCGCCTCATGGATGGGGCCGTTGGTCGTCACGCGAATCATGTTGTGTTCCTGCGCTTACTTTGCAATGGGCACCGGTGCCAGTTGGAGAATCGGCCGAACTCGCCTCACTTTAAGATGGCGTCGATTGCCATGAGAATAGGCGTGACGGGAACGCTTCCAGGAACGCCGAAAATTGCAGGTATGCAAATGGCTGCATCGTGAAACTGTATTTCGGCGGAAGGAAGAAATAATCGAAGGCCAGGGAGGTTAGCAGAACTGACAGGACGCCCGGCCCCTTCCCTCATGTGCCACCAGTTCGCGGCCAAGGGGCCGCGCAGAACAGCATCCTTATTCCCTTGTAGTGCCAGACTCTGTTCCGTTTTGGGCCTGAGTGTTTATTCAGATGTGACCACCCGGCTAGTAATCGCCAGTGGACCCTTGTGCCATGGCGCCCTTGCCGGGACGATCCAGAGGCGAGGCGCTTCCACTCGAGCGCGGTTCCCGTAATTGAGGACGATTCATGGATTGCGTTCACCAAAACCAACGGCCTGAAAGATCCAATCGGCGGATTGTCCGGGCCCCGGTTGGAGGACGCCGCCGGGAGAGAAACCCGTGATGAGGAGGAATGCATTGATGCCGCCGGTCTGGTCATTTTCCCGGCCCAGGAGCAGAACGGAGTCGCCTTCCTTGATGTCACCAACCGTGGCGGGGTACAGGCGGCGGTCCCGGGTGTCGGGCACCGTATTCTTTCCCACCACGTAGATCGACATGAAATCAAAGTGGATTGGGCGGGTGCGTCCCGAACGAAAATCGCGAACCTGGACCACACTGGCGAAGATCTCCATCGATTCTATTGAGCCGGCGAAACTGCGGAACCCGCCGGAGACGATGAGCCTGGCTCGCATAGTTGGCATTCCCCTAGCGCGTTCACCGCGGACGTAGATGGCGTCTCCCGTGGCGAGGGATTCCCAACCGCCGCGGACGGTGTCGGACGGCTCAACGGCGGCGGCTGGCAGTATCCAGAATCCAACGGACCCCGCGGCGTCGACCGTAACGTCAGAGGAAGCGGATACACGCACCGTAATTCGGTGGTTGGCTTGGTCCAAAGCCTTCACGGTGCCAAAGAGCCCTTCGCTCTGCCAGCGGATCAGTTCGCGCTTGTCCCGGGCGTCAATATCGCCCCGCAACGTAACCCGTATGCGATCGGCGGTCTCATTGCTGTCCGCGCGAAACGCTTCTACGCACAGGCGATCGTCAATGTTTAGCGCTCCGATTATCCCCATCTGGTCGGGCCGGAGGATCGCATCGCCGTTTGTGAATACGGTGGAACCGTCGTAGCGGAAGTCGGAATAGCGTCCGGAATCGCTCTTCAGACTGAGGGTATGCTCCAGGATGTCCCATCCCGCAACCTGGCCAGCGGCCTGGCACGGCGCGACGGGTGGGGTGGTGGTCTGCCATGCCTGCGCGAAAAGAGGCATCGCCAGGACACAGAACACGGCGCGGCAACCTGGTAGACCCGACATGGGATTTGGGATTTCCTTCCGCGAACGAACCGCACTCGACGTCGACATGACCTCTTCTCCCGGTGATCGATTCCTACTTGGCCATTCTCAAGTGCAACCAGCGAGCCAAACCAAACGATCAACCGACGTTGGAAGGATGAGAGTTGTTGTTGGCGTGGGCGGTGTGTTAGTCGGACCGGCGACACCGATGATCCTGTAACGACACCTCGGTAAGCAACGCCACTCCTTCCGTTTCAGTTCGGCGGGTTTCACGCGTGGAGAACGCAGCGTTTGGGATTTGGCCGTTCGACTGCATCCATGGCAAGGATGACAAAAGATGTCACGCCCAATGCGACGGGCCACGCTCTCCACTGCGCCTGGGGCCGGGTTCGCTGGAGGATCGCGGCAATTATCTTCTTCACGGGAACTTCGACAATTCTGATCGTCTGCCTGGCAGTGGCGGCCTTGAACGTAGTTGTCCGGCGCGAAAGCGCGAACGTCGTGGAGAAGCAGATTCAGGTGCTGGTTCAGGCGAGCCGGTCCGTCGCTCCTGCAATTCTGGATCATGCGGGCGATTGCGCCGGGTCACCGTCGAATTCCGGCGGGCTCAAGCCACTCCTGGCCTACACGGACGAGGCGTTTCCCCAAGCTGAGGCTTCCTTAGTTGTAGAGAACCCCCGTGGTGTGCAGCCTGTGCTGCCGGCGTCAACCCGCGTGTTCGTCAAACATCCGAATTGGTTGCCTGACACCGATTTCGCGGGACTGGTGGTCGATCGGGGACAGCTTGAAATCCGCAACGTTTTGACGAGACAGCGGGGCAGTTGCAAGGCGACGGCGACCTTCACCTTGCCGCTGGGGTCCGAATTGGCCAAGTGGCTCTCTTCGGCAGCCAGCATGGCGGTGGCGACTGTCTCCCCCAGGCCGTTTCGTGTGCACTCGCCGAATCAGCGGGTGTTCAGATCTATAGAAGGCAATTTCCTGCCTGGCATGACCCGGCCGGCTGCCGTTGTGCTGAGCGTTCGCAACTGGGAAACCGGGGCACCGGAAGACTGGATCGCATACAGCGTTCGACCAAGTTACTCAAGCACCTTCGAAGATTTGGCACGCCTGGGTAGCCAACGGGCGAACTGGGTATGGCTATTGGCCGCGCTTTTATTTCTGGTCGTACTTGTAAATGCTGCGGGTGTGGGGACGTGCATCCGCCTCGGCAGCAGGATCGCGACCGCGATTGACGACCTCAGTCGCGCAGCACGGCAAATTGCGGGCGGCAACTTCGCCTGGAGGGCGCCGGTGCGCAGCAAGGATCAGCTGGGCGATCTGAGCTGTAACTTCAACGAGATGGCCATTGCCTTGGAGCGTCTGAAAAAAGAGGAGGCCGCCGCTCTAAGGATTGAGAGCGAACTTCAAGTTGCACGGAGTGTTCAGGAATACTTGTACCCGCGTGTGGTGCCCGTGCTGCGTGGCGCCACCGTAGCAGGACAAACGCTGGCGGCGCGAACGGTCGGGGGCGATCTCTACGACTTCGTCGATCTTGGCCGGGAACGAATCGGGATCCTCTGTGCGGATGTGAGCGGAAAAGGCATCCCGGCTGCCCTAATGATGGCGAACCTGCAGGCTGTCGCGCGAGCGCACCTCTATGAAGCAGGCGACGGCGGGGGTGCACCGGCCGGCCGTCTCGTTGAAAAACTCAATCGAGAGATCGCCGGCCGGTTCGGAGACAATCGCTACGCCACTCTGTTTTGGGCGGCGTACGATGCCGATACAGCCGTCCTGACCTATGTCAACGCGGGTAATCCGTCGCCGATTTTGATTAGCGCAGGCGGTGAGATTGAAAGGCTGAATTCGGATGGTTTTCCGATCGGAATGTTCGCGAATGCACGCTACACGGCGAATGATATCCGGATGCAGCCGGGAAGCCGGCTGGTTGTGTTCAGCGATGGTCTTACCGACGCGCAAAACGCCGCCGGGGAAGACTTCGGAGACGAACGTTTGGTTGACTGCTGCAGAACCATCGCGCCACTGATTGATGCAGAAGGTGTGGCCGAAAGACTGATGCAGGCAGCCGCGGAATGGTCGACCGGGACCGAGCAGTTCGACGACACGACGGTCGTTGTAGTTAATATGGCCGCGTGATGAGCGGGGGACTGCTGGTTTTCCGGGTGGAACGTGCCGCGTCTCGCCGGGAAGGCATCAGAAGCGCTTTGCACCAAAGTACAGATACCAAGGATTCCCAGTTGGTTGTATTCTGGCTTCATCGATGGAGTCGATCAATCAAGTGGTACGCGAGAGAATCCAGTCCGGACCAGGCGAAGGGGTGGTCATGAGTGAAGAGTCTGGCGTTCCTGTTATCGCCGTCGTCGACGATGACGAATCGGTACGGCAGTCGCTGGCGGGGTTCATTGAGTCGGTTGGTTATGAGGTCGCTCTATTCTCGTCCGCCGAAGAATTCGCGAGATCCGGCTGTCACCGCGACGACCTGCGCTGCCTGATTCTCGACGTGCGTCTGCCGGGCATGTCGGGCTTCGAGTTATATTCGCAGCTAACCCTGAGCGGCTGGTCCATCCCGACGATTTTCATCACGGCGCACAAAGACCCATCCGCCGCCACCTGGGCAGCGAAGCCCGGCGTTGTGAAGTTGCTGTACAAACCGTTTCAGCCTGGAATCCTGTTGGAAGCCATCCGAAGCGCGCTAGCCCTGCTTCAGTGAATCTGGAGTAGGAAATTCAACGTTCGAGTTGGAGGTTATATATGTCTACTGCCGTTATCGTGCCCATTGATCCCGAAGCTGCGCGGAGCCAGCCGATGTGCAACCCGATGCGGCGCGGTTCCCTCACCGATTGCGCGGAGGGCCAGGACAGGATAGTAGGATCATGCCCGGCGCTGCAATCTACATTGCAACAGGCGCGGATCGTGGCGCCCACCGATTCGACTGTGGTTATTTATGGCGAAACCGGTACCGGAAAAGAGCTTTTTGCGGGCCTCATTCACGAGCTCAGCCGCCGATCCGCGGGACCGTTCATCCGGCTGAACTGCGCCGCGATTCCCGAAGGTTTGCTGGAGAGCGAACTCTTCGGTCACGAAAAGGGCGCCTTTACCAGCGCCATCGCGCAACGCGTGGGCCGCTTTGAGGCAGCCAACCACGGAACGCTTTTCCTGGACGAAATTGGCGATATCCCGTTTAACCTGCAGGCCAAACTTCTGCGGGTCTTACAAGAACAGGAATTCGAACGGCTCGGAAGTGCTCGCACCATCCGGGTCGACGTCCGCGTGATCGCCGCGACCAACAGAGATCTGGCCAGACTGGTGGAAGAAAAGACTTTCCGGATGGATCTCTTCTATCGCCTAAACGTCTTTCCCATCACCTTGCCACCGTTGCGTGAACGGCGCGAAGATATCCCACGCCTGACGCGGCATTTTATCGACGATGCGGCACAACGAATGCAGCGGCCCATTCGAACGATTGCTCCCGAGGCGATGCAAGCTCTGATGGACCACTCTTGGCCAGGCAATGTGCGCGAACTCCAAAACTGCATCGAGCGCGCTGTGATTCTCTCCCAGGACGGCGTCCTTCGAGTTCCGCCGTTCCCGCCCACGCGCTATGTCGCTGGAATGCCGTTCGGCGGCACGCTGGAAGATGTGGAACGCGATCACATTCTACAAGTCCTGGGCGAAACGGGGTGGGTGTTAGGCGGATCGGCCGGCGCCGCCCGGCGCCTGGGTCTGCCGCGCACGACGCTGATCGCCAAGATGAAGAAACTCGGCGTCCGCGGGGCCCGGCTCAGCGGAGGGACCCGAGCTTCTCAGCCTGTTTCACCAAATCGGCCAGCGATGGCGCTCCCATCTTACGCATGACTTGTCCCCGGTACAGCTTGATGGTTCGCTCGCTGATGCCCAGTTCAAAAGCGATTTGCTTGTTCAGGCGTCCCGATACGACCAGACTCATGACTTGGCGCTCGCGCGGCGCGAGCGAATCGAAGCGCTGACGGAGTTGCTCGATTTCAGCGCGCTCTGGGCGCGATTTGCGATCCACTTCTAACGCTTGCCGGATCGCATCCATGAGCTCGGCTTCCCGCACCGGCTTGGTTAGGAAATGAACGGCGCCGGCCTTCAGGGCCCGTACCGTCATGGGTATGTCGCCGCAGCCGGTGAGGAAGATCACCGGCATACGAATGCCGGAGACGTTCATTTCCCGCTGCAACTCCAGGCCATTCATGCCTGGCATGTTGACGTCCAGAACCACACACCCGGCCTCTGCGCCCGGATTGCTGTTCATGAACTCGGTAGCAGATGAAAAGGCTTGCACAGATAGACCGATCGACTCGATTAGCGCGCCAAGCCCGTCGCGGACCGAAATATCGTCGTCTATCAAAAAGATGGTTTCGCTCGTGTGCCCTCCGCTGTCGCCCGGACGTCACGCTGTCGCTATTTCGACGTGATCGGGCTGCTCTTTCGCCACCGGCACCTTGAATTCAAATGTTGCGCCGCCGTCTGGGTTATTGGCGCCTGCCAGCTCGCCGCCGTGTGCCGAAATGATGTTCCGGCAGATTGAAAGTCCCATGCCCATCCCCTGCGGCTTGGTCGTAAAGAAAGGGTCAAACAAACGCTTCGCCCCTTGGAGATCGAGTCCGACACCGGAGTCCCGCACGGCGATTGCTATTCTTTCCGGAGCGAGGAGAAGTTCGGAGCGAATCGCCAGCACCCGTGGTCTGTCAGTAATAGCACTCATGGCCTCGATTGCGTTCATGATCAGATTCAAAAGCAGTTGCTGGAGCTGTACGCGATCGCCCACCACGTCGGGAAGGTCCACCGCCAGCTCGGTTTGCGCTTCGACTTGATTCCGCGCCATCTCATGGCCGGCCAATATGAGCGTCCTGCCGATCAAATCGTTGAGATCTATTGGCTCCTGTCGGACCGGTGCCTTCTTTACCAGAGCGCGGATGTCATTAATCACGTCGCTCGCCCGATCGCTGTCGCGTATGATCCGCTCGACTGACTCCCGCGCCTTCTCAATCTTCGGTGGAGTGCCGGCAAGCCAATGCAAGCACGCGTTTCCGTTGGTTACTATGCCGGTCAGCGGTTGTGTGACTTCATGGGCGATGGAAGCCGCCAGTTCACCCATGGCTGTCACCCGCGTGACGTGAAACAGTTCGGCCTGGGCCGCCCGAAGCGCCTCCTCGGCTCGCTGCCGTTCGCTCATTTGGCGCCGCAGTTCTGCGTTAACGGTTGTTAACTCGCTGGTCCGCTGCTGGACGCGGCGCTCTAGATCGCTGTTAAGCCTCTGGATTTCCGCCTTCGCCTGCTTGAGTTCGGCAGTCTCCATGACTTCCCATTCTTTATTCCGGCGCGCGAGGGCAAATTGGTGGGTGTGCATCACGTCGAGGATCTCCGCCGCGCCGGCTCCCGGAAGCGGATATGTACAAAGGGCGAGCATCGGGGTGTCGCCGATCGACTCGTTCACCTCCTTTTCATATTCGGAGAACTCCTTCCAGTCACGCCTGTCAAGCCACGCCGTATCAGCGCTGAGTCTGAAGCCGGCGTACCCACCATTGATGGCGCAATCCCTCTTCTGCTTCCATCCCCTGGTAACTTTTTCCAGGTCCAGGTCATCGCCGTTCATGTACCATTCCCGACCGCGCACGATTTCGAGGCTCCGGCTCTCAAAATAGTCGTCGAACCCGGGGATCGCATGCTTCAGACAATAGCGGACTTCCTCTTCCGTGAGCGGATCGGCGATCACCCACATGCACAGTTCCCGGTTCTCCAGGCCCGCCCGAAAATAGGGCAAGCAGGCGTCGATGAGATCCTCTTTCGTTTCATGGAAAAGGAAGAAATGAGTTCCCCACGGGACATCGCCAACAACACCGATTCCGGTTTGCCGCAATTGTTCGTCTTTCACGGTGGCCTCCCTCTTGAGCTGTTCTGGTGGAACGAAACCGAGCAATCCAAATGCCACCTGGACCTGCCGATTCTGAGTGCAAAACCGGGCAGTCAGATTAAGCTGAGTATACTGCAATAGGTATAGGATGCCGCAACGCCAAGAGTGCCTCCCGCTCTCACGGTCATTCGACTGGGATTGGGTGGTATGGACATCCGGCCGGATCGTTACCCGTCGCCATCAGGATTTCGGCAAATTCGCGACGTTCCAGCCGCCGCCGAGCGCTTTGATCAGCAGTACGCTGGCGTCCATCCTGCGCCGCAGGATGTCGACGTCGTTCCGCTCGTTGCTCAGGGCGATGGTTTGCGCCGTGATCACCTGGAGGTATGTGTCGACGCCTCCCGTGTAACGGGTCGTGAAGATCTGGAGCGATTGTTGTGCTGAGTCCACAGCCTCCTTCTGCTGTTGCGCTTCCTGCTCCAGGATGCGCGTAGCGGCAAGGTTGTCCTCCACCTGCTGGAATGCCGCTAGAATCGTTTCGCGGTAGGTCGCTACCATCGCATCGTAGCTGGCGAGTGCTGCGTCGGAGGTGGCGCGCCGCCGCCCGGCGTCGAATAGAGTTTGCGTGAGCGTCGGTCCTATTGCCCAGAGGCGGCTCGGCCAAGTGAGCCAACTGAGAATCGACGAGCCTTCGAAACCGGCGGTTGCACCCAGCGACACCGTAGGATAGTAGGCCGCCTTAGCGATTCCGATCTGTTCGTTCGCCTCCGCCATCCGGCGTTCTACCGCCGCAATGTCCGGCCTCCGTTCCAGCAGTTGCGCCGGCAAGCCGATAGGGATCACAGGCGGCTTCAGGTTGAGTGGATTGGGCGGCAGGCTGAATTCTGCCGGAGGCTTCCCCAGCAGGATGGCGATGGCGTGTTCGTACTGTGCGCGCATGACACCGATGTCCGTATCGGCCACGCGGGTAGTGTCGAGCTGGGTTTGCGCTTGGGCAACGTCAGATTTCGGCGCAGCGCCGCCTTCAAAACGAGTAGTAGTCAGCCGCAGGGTTTCCGTGTAGGCTTTGACGGTGTCGTCGAGCAGGTGCTGTTGCGAATCCGCGGCGCGAAGCTCGAAGTAGTCGTAAGCTAGTTCGGCATGGAGGCTGAGACTGGCGGTTTCCAGGTCAGCCGCGGTAGCTTGCGCTTCTTCGCGCGCGGCGTTCACGGTGCGGCGGACGCGTCCCCAGAGATCCACTTCGTAGGACAGGTCGAACGGCAGCAGAAAATCGCCGGACGCGCCTGGAGCGGTGGTGAAGAACGGCCGATTGCTCGACACCCGCTCCGAACCGATGGACGGCGCCGTGGAAATGGTCGGGAACTGGGCAGCCCGATTGAATCGGATCATGGCGCGGGCTTGGCGAAATCGCGCTTCGGCGGCCTTCAGGTCCTGATTCCCAATGGTTAGTTGTTGCTCCAGGGTATTCAACTGAGGGTCGCCAAACATTTCCCACCAGTTGCCGCGAATGGTCTGATCGCTGGGCTGCGCGGTCTTCCATCCGTCGCCCTCCTTGAAGGAGGCCGGCGGCGCCTCTTTGAAGGCCGCCGGTACCGGGGCCGTGGGTGTTTTGTACTTTGGCCCCACCATACAGCCGTTGAGCAGCAGCGCCAGGACCACGGTGATTGGAAGTGTCTTTTTCATTGTGTTTTAGCCTGATTTACGCGTACCGGCGTACCGCTGATCAGTGAATCCGTGGGATTCAAAATCACCGACTCCGAACGATTCAGGCCGGAAACTACCTCCACAGTGCTGCCGAAATCCCGCCCGATGACGATCGGCACAAGAACGGCCTGCCCATTTCGAGCCACTCCCACGCGCAATCCTTCCGATCGGAAGAGGAGTGCGTTGGCGGGAATGGTCACCGAGCGTACGACCTCCGGCAGCTTTAAATGCACCGAGACGTACGCTCCCGGCAACAGTCGCCCGGTGGGATTATCCACGTCGACTTCGGTGTTCAGAGTGCGCGACGCTGGATCGATCGAATTGGAATTGCGGACGAGCGTGCCGGTGAACTTCTCGCCCGGAAATTCGTCGAGCGTTAACGACGCCCTTGCGCCGTTCTGCGCTGCTCGCGAATAGACTTCAGGCACCGCCACGAAAAGGCGCAACTTAGCGATCGACGCCAGGTGAAAGAGCTCCTGGGCCGGCGTTCCCGCACCGGCGTTTATCAGGGCGCCGATATCGGTACTGCGCACCGTAATCACGCCGTCGAATGGCGCATACACTTTCTCAAACGCCTGGAGATCCTCCAGACGCTTGACATTGGCGCTGTTGGCTTCCACGGCGGCCTTCTGCGCGAGCAAATTGCTGACCGCTTGGTCGGTCTCCTGTTTCGAGACAGAGCCGCTGGTCAATAGAAACTGCCAGCGGTCAGCGGTGGTTTGCGCCAGGTCTTGATTGGCTCTCGCCGTGTCAAGATTGGCGCGCGCCTGGCGCAGTTGCTGGTCGATCTCCGGAGTCTCGATTTCGGCCAACAGGTCGCCTTGTTTTACGCGGGCGCCAATATCGAAATACCAGTGCTTGAGGTATCCGCTGGTGCGCGCATAGATCGGCGAATCTACGAATGCCTGCGTGCTCCCTGGCAAGACCACTTCCTGAGTGGGAGCGCCTTCCTGAGGATGGGTGACGTCCACCGTCAGGACCGCTGACTGCTCGGTAGTCTGCTGCAACTTTGCCCTAGCCTCCACGCGCGTCCGGATACCGGAGTAGATTTGCGAGGCCAGTGCGAACACGGCCGCTGCAGCCAGCACTACGGTGAGGGTGTGCCGCAATCTTTGCCCTGTTTGTGATGTCATATTGCTTGCTCCTGTGGTTGGTCCGAATGGCGTCTTCGATGAAGCAGACTAAAGACTGCGGGAACGAAAAAGAGAGTGGCGAGCGTGGCGCACATCAGTCCGCCGATCACGGCGCGGCCCAACGGCGCATTTTCCTCTCCTCCATCGCCCAGGCCGAGCGCCATCGGAACCATGCCGATGATCATCGCGAGTGCAGTCATCAGCACGGGCCGGAAGCGGGTGTATCCGGATTCCACGGCGGCCAGCGCGGGGTCGCCGTGATGAGTGAGGCGTTCTTTGGCAAAAGAAATCACCAGAATGCTGTTGGCGGTTGCCACCCCAACGCACATGATGGCTCCGGTCAAAGCCGGAACACTCAACGTAGTATGAGTGATAAACAGAAAAAGGATAATGCCGCAAAGCGCGGCTGGCAGCGCCGTGATGATAATGAACGGATCGAGCCACGACTGGAAGTTCACTACAATCAGCATGTACACCAGGACAATGGAGAACCCTAGCCCGGCAAACAGTCCAACATAGGACGTGTGCATGGTATCGAGCTGCCCGCGAATGCGGAAGAAGCTGCCCCTGGGAAGGAGATGCTCGTCGGCCCGCACGATTCGCGAGATGTCGCGTCCAACGCCGCCGAGATCGCGGCCCTGCACCGAACCGTAAATATCCACCACGCGGCGAATGTTGTAGTGCGAGAGCGCTTCCATTTCATTACTACGGTTGATTGACGCCACGTCGGCGAGTATCTCTGGACGAATCATTCCCGGTCCACTGACAGGAACGTTCTGCAGGTCCGTCAACGATTGAATTGCGTACTGCGGCGTCTGCGTCACGAGGCTGTAGTTCACGCCGTTTTGCTCGTTGAGAAAGAACGTGGGCGCGGTTTGGAAACTGCCGCTGAGCGAAATCAGCAAGCCGGTCGCTATATCCCGCTGGCTGAAACCGCCCTGTTGGGCCTTGGTTCGGTCCACCGTAATATGAAACTTCGGGTAGTCGAAAGTCTGCTGGATGCGCAGGTCGGTGAGCCCGGGCACATGCCGGAACTGCTCCAGCACCTGGTCAGCGACATTGCGATTGGTGGCTACGTCAGCGCCTTCGATTTGCACATCGATGGGCGCCGGTAGTCCGAAGTTCAAAATTTGAGTGACCATGTCCGCGGGTAAGAAATAGAAGGTGGTCCCGGGAAACTCCACCGGCAGCCTATTCCGCAGCGAGGCCACGTAATCTGCGGTCGGATGGTGGTTTTCGCGCAGCGAAACCAGCACGTCCGCCTCCGACGCGCCCAGCACGCCGGAAGAACCGTGCAGATAGTTAATGCTGCTGTAGGGCAGCCCTATGTTGTCTAGAATATTGTCGAGCTCGTCTGCCGGGACCTCGCTGCGGATGCTCTTCTCCACCAGGTCGCAGAGTCGCGCCGTCTCTTCGATACGCGTGCCGGTTTTGGCGCGCAAGTGCAGCATGAACTGGCCGTTGTCGGTGGTGGGGAAAAAGTCCTGGCCGAGCCATGGAATCAGCAGCGCGCCTGAGAGGCACGACGCGAGAAAGCAAGGAATGAAGATGAGCCGCCACCGAACCAGCGTTTCGAGCAGGGAGCGGTAGCTGGCGCGGAGCCGTTCAAATCCGTGCTCAAATGCGCGCTGGAACAGCACTAGAGGATTCCGCGAGCGGCTTTCTCCGGGAGCAGGCGGTTTCAAGAGATACAGCGCCAGAGTGGGAACCAGCGTCCTCGAGAGTAGATAGGAAGCGATCATGGCAAAGACCACCGCTTCGGCCAGAGGCACAAACAAGAACTTCGGCACTCCAGTCAGGAAGAACATCGGCAGGAACACGATGCAGATACTGAGCGTCGATACCAAAGCAGGGACCGCGATCTGCGACGCGCCGTCGAGAATCGCGGTTCTGATTTCCTTGCCCTCCTCCAAATTTCGATTGGTGTTTTCGATTTCCACGGTGGCATCGTCGACCAGGATTCCGACGGCTAGCGCGAGGCCGCCGAGAGTCATGATGTTGATGGTCTGTCCAAGGGCGCTCAGCACCAGGATGGAAGTCAGGATCGCCAGCGGAATTGAGACTGCGATGATTACGGTGCTACGCCAGCTTCCGAGAAATAGCAGGATCATGGCGCCCGTCAGGCACGCCGCAACCATCGCTTCCCGGACTACGCCGCTAATGGCGCCGCGCACGAAGATGGACTGGTCTGCCAGGGGCCGAATCTTCAATTGTGGTGGCAACGTTTGTTGAACCCGTGGCAACAATGCCTTAATCCCCGATACGACGTCGAGCGTAGAAGCGTTACCGCCCTTCAACACCGTGACGAGCACTCCGCGCCGGCCGTCCTGCCGGACGATGTTGGTCTGCGGGGAGAATCCGTCGCGAACATGCGCAACGTCCCGCAGATAAAGGGTGGAATTACCGACCACCTTTATCGGCAGGTCATTCAGTTTGTCCACTTCGGTGGGGCTGGCATTCAAATCGACGTCGTATTCGAATTGGTCGATCTTAACGGTTCCGGAAGGCAATACCAGGTCCTGTAATGCCAGGGTGCTCGTGACGTCGGTGGCCGACAGCCCTTTCGATTGCAGCAGCGCGGGGCTCAGATCGACCATGACCTGGCGCTGCTTGCCGCCATAGGGGTATGGAATGGATGCCCCGGGCACGGTGACTAGCTGTGTTCTCAAGAAGTTCAGGCCAATATCGTTGAGGTCCTGCTCGGCCAGGCCGGAAAGCGCCAATTGCAGAATGGGAACCGATGACGCGCTGAAATTGAAGATTAGCGGCGGCTGCGTGCCTTGTGGAAGCTGCCGTAGAATCGACTGCGAGACCGCCGTCACTTCCGCGTTGGCGGTATCCAGACTGGCGTTGGGCTGCAGGTAGATCTTAACGAACGCCTGTCCGTTGATGGTCACCGATTCGATGTGCTCGATGTTGTCCACCAGCGTGGTCAAGACGCGTTCATAAACCGTAGTGATGCGGCCTTCCATCTCTTGCGGGTTCAGCCCGGTATATTGCCAGGCGACGGCGATGACCGGGATGTTGATGTTGGGAAAGATGTCCGTCGGGGTCCGGAGAATCACGACGGGCGCTAGCATCAGGATCAGCAGCGCGACCACTATAAAGGTGTAAGGTCGATTGAGAGCAAGTCTGACAATCCACATAATCTGCCTGACGCCCTGAATTGCACACGCCCCGCCAACCGAGGAGCGCTTTAATTCCAACAACTAACTCGGCAGCCCCCGAGAAGGCGTGTCGCTGACACGACGCCTCCTGACCTTCGGGCGACCCGATCGAGAGCGGAGGCCGCTTTCGTGGCACAATCGCAACGCGGAGAGATGGCAACGCAAGTGCACTTAGGCGTGTTGAGCTATGACACCTTTCAGAATAATCACTAAGAATCATCGGCTGGGATTCATCGGTTTGGGACACCTCGGGTCGCCGATGGCACGCCGGCTCCTGGCTGCTGGCTTCCCGATGGTCGTCTACAATCGCGACACCAATAGGACAAATGCGCTGGCTGCTCTCGGTGCCGAAGTGGCGCGCGACCCCGGCGAACTGGCTGCCAAAGTCGACGTAGTGCTGTCCTGCGTGCCGGACGGCGCCGCCGTAGAGACTGTGTACCTGGGCCCGATCGGCGTCCTGCGAAACGCCAAACCCGGCACGCTGATTATCGAAATGAGCACGATTGCACCGGACACCTCTCAGAAGCTGTATCGCGTAGCCCGTGAACTAAGGATTTCCGTAGTGGATGTTGCCGTCTCCGGCAGTGCTCCAGCCGCTGAGGCCGGGACGTTGACGCTTCTGGGCGGCGGCGACCGCCAGGACTTCGACGCGGCCGAAGCGATTTTCGCAGCCATCGCGAAACAGTGGTTCTATATGGGCCCGAGCGGCAGCGGCGTATCGATGAAACTCGTAGTGAACACCCTATTAGGCATCGGAATGCAAGGGGTGGCAGAAGCTGTGGCCCTCGGCCGCGCGTTAGGTCTGCCGCGTGACCTTCTATTCGATACGCTGGCAAAGACTGCTGTCGTCTCGCCCGTGCAAGTCGGCAAGCTGGGCAGCACGAAGCGGCACGATTACACGCCTCAGTTTCCGATTCGCCTGATGCAAAAAGATTTGGACTTGGCTCTAAGCGCCGCTACACGCGCGGGCCTATCGCTGCCTGCCACAGAAGCCGCGGCCGCAGTCAACGCAGCCGAAACCACGAACGGAGGCGAAGAGGATTTCTCGGCCGTGGTACGTCGGATGGAAGAGCAGGTTGCGGCGGAGATCTCTCTGCCGCCGGCTGCATAGGAGGAAATCCATGATGTCGAACCTATTCTCGACCGATCCCGATTGGACGCTCACGGCCATCCGGGTCACTCTGGGAGTGGTCTTCTTCGCGCACGGCGCACAGAAGGTGCTCGGCTGGTTCGGCGGGGCTGGGTTGGAGGGAACGCTGCGCACGATGCACGACCATCTTCACCTCCCCGTTCCGGTGGCCTTGCTGGCCGTGATGTCGGAATTTCTTGGCGGCGCGGGCCTCATCGTGGGCTTATTGAGCCGCGTCGCAGCGGTCGGAGTCTGCGTCACCATGTTATCGGCGATCATGATGGTGCACTGGCGCAACGGTCTTTTTATGAACTGGTTTGGCGATCGCAAGGGTCATGGCATCGAGTATCACCTGCTGGCCATTGCCCTGGCGATCGCAATTGTAGTACGGGGCGCCGGCGCACTGTCGCTGGATCGCCTCTTATATATCTGGTGATAGGAGTAATTCAAAATGAACTTACGAAAACTGGGACAGAGTGATTTGGAGATCACGCCAATTGGCATGGGAGCTTGGGCCATTGGCGGCGGAAAGTGGGAGTTTGCATGGGGCGCGCAGGACGATGCGGAGTCCATCGTCGCGATTCACGCAGGCCTTGAGCGGGGAATCAACTGGATCGATACGGCTGCGGTTTACGGGCTGGGCCACTCGGAAGAAGTGGTCGGCCGGGCCGTCCGTGGGCTTAGCAAGCGTCCTTATGTCTTCACCAAGTGCAGCCTGGTCTGGGATGAGTCCAGGACCATTTCCCATAATTTGCAAGCGGCCTCGCTTCGAAAGGAAGCCGAAGCCAGCCTGAAGCGGTTGGGGCTCGATGCGATCGATCTCTATCAAATCCACTGGCCAGCTTGGAAGGGCAACGCGGAATCGGCATCGCCCGGATCGATTGAAGAAGCTGTGGGAGAACTGGCGAAACTGAAGGCCGAAGGCAAGATTCGGAATATCGGCGTCTCGAACTTCAACGCGCAGCAAATCGCGCGTGCCCTCAAAGTGGCGCCCATTACTTCGCTTCAGCCACCCTATTCGCTGCTGGCGACCGAGGTCGAGGACTCAACTCTGCCGTATGCGTACTATCATCACATCGGCGCAATCGTCTATTCACCGATGGCCTCCGGTCTGCTGAGCGGCGGTATGACGCGCGAGCGGATTGCGGCAATGCCCGAAGACGATTGGCGAAAACGGAGCGAAAACTTCAGGGAGCCGGCGCTGACCCGCAATTTGCATCTGGTGGAAACGCTGCGCGCCATCGGGCAACGTTACAACGTGACGCCTGGCGCGGTAGCAATCGCCTGGACGTTGCGGAATCCGGCGGTCACCGGGGCAATCGTCGGCGTCCGCAGTGCTCAACAGGTAGATGGCGTGATCGGCGCCGCCGAGATCGAGCTCAACTCCAACGATCTATTGGAAATCGAGCAATCCATGACGTTGCAGGCGGCGGGAGTGCGCTGAAACCGGTACTGCTGTACCGCTTCTTCCACTTGGAATCGATGTTTTAGGGGCCAAAAACGGGTACATTTGTACCGGTGGTGGGTATGATCCAAATCTCCATTGACGGGACTTCCCATGAAGCGGCGGCGGGAGAACGATTGATCGACGCGATCAATCGCGCCGGCATTCCACTATCGCAGGTCTGCTATCTCCCGATTTTGGGGCCGATTCAGACCTGCGACACCTGCATCGTCGAGATGGATGGCAAGCTGGTTCGGGCCTGCTCGGCGGTGACGTCTCCGGGAATGAAGGTCTCCACCACGGCTAGCCGCGCGCACGCCGCTCGCACCGAGGCTTTCGACCGCATTCTCCGCAATCACGAGCTCTACTGCACCGTGTGCGACAACAACAACGGCAACTGCACGGTCCACAACACTACCAAGCTGCTCGGCATTGAACACCAGCGTTACCCGTTTCAAACGAAGCCCTACGAGGTCGACAACAGCAATCCGTTCTATCGTTACGACCCCAATCAGTGCATCCTGTGCGGCCGTTGCGTGCAGGCCTGCCAGGATCTTCAGGTCAACGAGACGCTATCGATCCGCTGGGAAGATCCGCATCCGCGCGTCCTCTGGGATGGCGGCGCGCCGATCGGCGAGTCGAGTTGCGTGTCCTGCGGCCACTGCGTCACTGTTTGCCCGTGCAATGCTCTCATGGAGAAGAGCATGATCGGGCACGCCGGCTTCCTGACGGGTTTCAGCAAACCCGTCTTGGGCAGCATGATCGACGTGGTGAAGGGACTCGAAGTGGAAACCGGCTACACCACGATCCTCGGGGTTTCCGAAGCGGAGGCGGCTATGCGGACCACCCGCCTCCGGCGTACCAAAACGGTCTGCACTTATTGCGGCGTGGGATGCAGTTTCGATGTATGGACCAAGGACCGCCACATTCTCAAAGTGGAGCCGGCCGAGGGGCCGGCAAATGGCGTTTCCACGTGCATCAAAGGCAAGTTCGCCTGGGATTTCGTGAACAATAAAGACCGACTCACGAAGCCGCTGATCCGAGAGGGCGAGCGTTTCCGCGAAGCTACGTGGGACGAAGCTTTAGACCTGATCGCCCTCCGTTTCGGCGAGATCAAGGCCGCGCACGGTCCTGACGCGTTGGCCTTCATCGCCTCGTCGAAATGCACCAACGAAGAGGCGTTCCTGATGCAGAAGCTGGCCCGCGCGGTGGTTGGGACTAACAACGTCGACAACTGCTCGCGATATTGCCAGTCTCCCGCCACCATGGGTTTGTTTCGCACCGTTGGGTACGGAGGCGACTCGGGCTCCATCCACGATATCGAGCAGGCCGGTCTGGTGCTCATCGTTGGCAGTAACACCGCCGAGAGCCATCCCGTGCTCGCCACACGCGTGAAGCGCGCCCACAAACTTCATGGCCAGAAGCTAATCGTCTCCGACCTACGCGAAAACGAAATGGCACACCGGGCCGATATCCACCTGCGAGCGACTCCGAGCACCGACATCGTGTGGCTGTGCGCCGTCACCCGCTACATCCTAGACGAGGGTCTCGCTGATTCCGAGTTCTTGAACCAATGGGTCAATGGCCTGACGGAGTATCGCGCGAGTCTGGAGCCGTTCACCCTGGAATTCGCCTCCAAGACCTGCAATCTACCGGTCGAAACCCTGAAGCGCGTAGCCCACATGATTGCCGAGGCGAGGAGCGTTTGCGTTTTGTGGGCGATGGGGATCACGCAGCATAGCAACGGCTCCGATTCCTCCACGGCGATTTCGAACCTATTGCTCGTTACCGGCAATTACATGCGGCCGGGCACCGGCGCGTACCCGTTACGCGGGCACAACAACGTCCAGGGGGCTAGCGATCACGGGGCGATGCCCAACATGGTATCCGGCTATCAATCGGTGACCGATCCTGAGGTTCGCGCGCGCTTCCGGAGCGGTTGGGGCGTTGACCTGCCTGCCACCAAGGGTTTGGACAATCACGAAATGGTAGACGCCATCCATGAGGGTAAACTGCGGTCGATGTATTTGTGCGGCGAGGAAATGAGTCTCGTCGACTCCAATTCCAACTACGTGGGCGAGGCGTTCAGGAAACTCGAATTTTTCGTCGTCCAGGATATCTTCTTCAGCGCCACCTGCCAGTATGCCGATGTAGTGCTGCCCGCAGGCCCCAGTCTCGAAAAGGAAGGCACATTTACCAGCACGGAACGACGATTCCAACGGCTCTACCAGGTGTTCGAACCCCTGCCGGGAACCCGGCCCGATTGGGTGATCATTCAGGACGTCGCCAACCGCCTGGGCGCTGGCTGGAATTATCGTCATCCTGCGGAAGTGATGGATGAGGTGGCTGGGCTTACTCCCATGTTTGCCGGCGTCAATTATCAGAGACTCGAAGGCTACAAGTCTCTGCAATGGCCGGTGGCCGCGGACGGAAGCGATCAGCCGCTGCTCTACACGAAGAACTTCCCGTTCCCCGACGGGAAGGCCCGCCTGTATCCGCTTGTCTGGCGCGAACCGCAGGAATGTAGAGATGCGGAATACGACCTTCATTTGAATAACGGCCGTCTGCTGGAACATTTTCATGAGGGCAATCTGACGTATCGCAGCCCCGGCATCCAGGAAAAAACTCCCGACGTCTTCGTCGAGGTATCGCCGGAGCTGGCACGCTCGCGCGGTATCGACAGCGGCAGCCTGGTGCAACTCACGTCGCGGTACGGGCGCGTGCGGGTGCGCGCGCTAGTCACCGACCGGGTGCACGATGGCGAACTCTACATGCCGATGAATTCCACCACCAGCCCGGTCAATCTGCTCACCGGCAGCCACACGGACCCTGCCACGCATACGCCGGCCTACAAGGAGACCGCGGTTCGCATGGAGGTGCTGGCGCGCACCGGCGAGAGTCCGTTGCCGCGCATTAATCACCGCTTCGGCCATCCAACTCCGCAAAGCGGCGTGGAAGTGGAACGAAAATGGCGGCAGCCCGGTTATCGCTTCCCGGGCGAGCTGGTGCAGATCGAAATGACCCAGATCGAGACGAAGAAGGAGGCATAGAGTCCCATGGCACAACCGATTCCATTGACGCTTACGCTCAAAGGTCCAGATCCGGCGGAACGCCTGAAAGATGCGCTCGACAAGCATACGGATGCTATTTTCTCCGCGCTGGAACTTCTGCAGCTCCTGCACGACCGCGGTGTCCTGGACCTACTGCGGGGATTGGTTGGCGCTGGGGATCAGTTAGTCGGCATCTTAACGGCAGCGGCCGGCACTCCGGAATCCCTGCGCGGGATGCGCAATTTCATTTTGTTGACGAAGTTCTTTGCCAGCATCCCGCCCGACGTGTTGAACAGCCTGGTTCGAGCCGCCTCGGAAGGAGCCGAGCGCGAGAAGGCACAGCGCGCGCCCGGACTGCTGCAACTGCTGCGGCGGGCGGGCAGCGAGAACAGCCGCCATGCGATCGCGGTCACGCTCGATCTGTTGGAAAGCGTAGGGAAGGCCCTGTGAACGTCGCGGTGGTTCCGGTCCCCATCCGCCGGGTGGCAGGCTGCGCGGCATCGCATGCCGACGACCTGCTGGCGGTCGAGGAGGCCCTCGAGATTCGATTGGGAAATCGCAGCCTCACCATCACTATGCGAACTCCCGGAAACGATTTCGAACTGGCGGCGGGCTTTCTGCATGCCGAAGGAATGATCCGCGATGCATCGCAGATTCGGCGTATGGGTCGCCCAAGCGACAGTTGCGCGGATGTCGTAGTAGTGGAGTTGGAGGGAGAGCCGCGCGCACCGGTGCAGGCGCAGCGTAACTTTGTGATGACGTCGGCGTGCGGAGTCTGCGGGAAGGCGTCTTTGGAGGATCTGGAAGCGAATACCTGTCCCGTGCTGCCCCCGGACGAGATCGAGATTTCGACGGAAATCATCCACCGGCTCCCGGACGCACTCCGGCAGGCTCAAAGTATCTTCGAAAGCACCGGGGGACTGCACGCCGCGGCGCGTTTCGATCTCCGCGGCAATCTGGAGTGCCTGCGCGAGGATGTCGGGCGGCACAATGCCGTAGACAAGCTGATAGGGGCGGCACTGCTGGAGCTGCGCATGCCGATGAGCACCTCGCTTCTATTAGTAAGCGGCCGCGCCAGCTTCGAACTCGTGCAGAAGGCGCTGATGGCGGGCATTCCCGTGATGGCCGCCGTGGGCGCGCCTTCCAGTTTGGCAGTCGCCACCGCGGAACGGTCGGGCATGACGCTGATTGGCTTCCTCCGCAACGGGCGATTCAATGTGTACACGGGAGGTCATCGGATTGTGGGTCTCTTATGAAACTCCGCATTCAGGGAAATTCTCTACGGCTCCGGCTCTCGCAGAAGGAAGTCGCTCTCGTTCGCAACCATGGACTTGTGGAATCGCACATCGACTTCGCTCCGGGCCGCTCACTTGCCTATCTCATCGAGGGCTCGCCAAACGCGGAGGCCGTGTCCGCGAGCTTTGATGGACACGCAATCCGGGTGACGATCCCGATGCATGAGATGACGGACTGGGCGGAGAGCGACCAGGTTGGCATCGAGGCCCGATCGCAAACCGGAGTGCAACTTCTGCTCGAAAAGGATTTCAAGTGCCTGCATCGGTCCGTCGAACAAGAACCCGACGCCTATCCTCATCCACTCATGACCTGACCGGTGGAGCAGCACCAACGCCTTGGACGCTGAAATCACGCGACTGCCGCTCCCGCGGTGGGCGCACGAGCAGCGGCACAACTGCGCTTACCAGAGTCGCGAGCGCAAGCCAGCGCATCGCGCCCTGATAATGACCAGTGGCCTGGCGAATTCCTGCCACCAGACTCGGACCAAATACCGCGGCGCACCCCCAGGCCGTGAGCATCAGGCCGTAGATCGATCCGATCTGCGCCGCCCCAAAGTAGTCGGTGGCGAATGCCGGCATGGTGCCGAATCCGCCGCCGTAGCAAAGCAGGATGAGAAACGCCAACAGCGAGAGCAGCGCGAACTGATGAACCTGCGAGAGCAGCAGAAATGCAGCCGACTGCAGCACGAACATCATCAGGAATACCGTCCGCCGCCCCACCGCATCGGAGAACCAAGCCCACAGAAAACGTCCCGAGCCGTTGGCGATCGAGATAAGCCCAACCATACCTGCGGCCGTCGCAGCCGATACGCCCGAGATCTCCTGCGCCATGGGAGACGCCTGCGAAATGATCGCGATTCCCGCCGTCGTGTTGAGAAACAAGGTAAGCCACAACGCGTACCATTGCCAGGTTCCGAGGGCCTGCCGGAGTGTGAACTCCCGCGCCGATCTGCCGGGCTGCGAGACTGCGGCGCTGTATCCCGCAGGCGCGTGGCCCTCGGGCGGATTCCGCATTACCAGTGCACACGCAAAGACGACAATCAAATACGCCAGTCCCAGAATTTCGAAGGTGCCGCCGACTCCGACGGAAGCGATCAGCGAATTCGCGACTGGCGCAGTCACGAGTGCGCCCGCTCCGAAGCCTGCGACGGCAAGACCGGTGATCATGCCGCGCTTATCGGGAAACCACTTCACCAACGTGGCAATTGGCACGATGTATCCCAAGCCTAGCCCGGCGCCGCCGATGACACCGTACGTCAAGTAGAGGATGCCCAAGCTGTGTGCCGTGCCCGTCAGCATGGTGCCCAGGCCATATAGAACCGCAGCCGCCAGGGCGACTGGGCGCGGTCCGCTCCGTTTCATCCACAGGCCGCCGGCGAAGGCCGCGAACCCCACGATAAATATAGCGATCTCGAACGCCGCCGTGACTTCGGCGATCGTCCAACTGTAAGCGTGCGACAACGGAATTCGGAAAACGCTCCACGCGTATACGGCGCCAAACGCAATCTGCATCAGCACACCCGCAGCAGCGAGCAGCCACCGATTTTGGGTAGTCATAACAAGTCCTTTTTATTTGGCGGCGGGCGTATAGCCGTCCGTCAATGTCTTCAGGAATGCGACGATCTGATCTTCCTGTTTAGCGGTGAGTCCGAGGTTGCCCAGTTGCCTTCGATTCATGGTCTCGGGATGTTCGGGCGCCGGCCAACAGGTCACCTTCTCCCCGGGATCGCCGGCCTGGCAGCGCTGCAAGACGTCGCGAGTGTTATAGAAGTGGACTACGTCCTTCAGCGATTTCAGATAGCCGTTGTGCATGTAGGCCTTCACGAAATCGGGCCGCGGCCGCTTATCGACATTTCGCAAGGTAGGTGTCTTATGTTTGCCTATGAAGGATTTCGCCCTCGGCGTCCACTCCCGATCCGGATTCGCCGGGCCTTCGAGAAACCCTCCCACGCCGGCATCGAGAAAGCTGGCGCCGAGCGGGTTGGCCGCGAATCCGGAGCCGTCAGGCTGGTTCTCTTTGTAATACGGCATCGCATGGTTCGGTGGCAGGCCCAGGTTGGAGGCTGTGAAATCGGTAAACAAAGGCTCCTCGCCCGGACCTCCGTCGCGATGACATTCGTTGCAGTGCGTCGCGCCGCTGCGGAACAACTGGTAACCGGCGTCTTCGTCTGGAGTGAACTTTGCCTTGCCCGCCATGACATAGTCGTACTTCGAAGAAAACGAATTCACCTCACTCGATCCTTCGTATGCAGCGATGGCCTCCGCGATTTTGTCGTACGTAGCTTGCGCGATGCCTCGGTCCACCAAGGTTAGATGCACGGGCAGTGGATCCGCCTTCGGCGCTGGGCCTGGCCGGTCGCAAGCCTCTTTAATGCCCGCTGGCCACCGGATGGCGAACGCTTGGGCGCCCCACAGGTGCTCCGCCATCGGCCGATACGGCCGACCGGAGGCGCGATATACCACGCAGGCCGCGTCAGTGAGCGCCATCTCATTAGGATCGAGGGGCGGCCCTTGCGCCTGCTCCGCCAGCGGACTATTAAGGCGCAGACCGGTAGCGCGCATGTCCCAGAAGGCTCCGCCCACCATGTCGCCCTGGAGCGCATTGAAGTGCAGCACAGGCGAGAAACTGGCGTACCCATGGTTCTGTGGTATGCGCCCGTTGAAGCGAGAACGCACCGATCCCGGATAGGCGGCGGTGGTCCGATTGAGTTCGCTCACCGGCCCTGAGAATCCCGCCTCAGGCATGTGACAGAACGCGCAAGCTTCGTTCCTCCCGACAGACAGATGCCGGTCGTAAAAGAGCAGTTTGCCGAGCAAAAGAACCTGTTGCGACGCGTCGAGAGGCTCATGTTGCACTGTCGCCAGCGTCTGGTCCTCAATCCGGTTGATCTCTTTCTCAACCGACTCAATCTCTCTTTGGGCTGCGGCCGGAACACTTGTCCCGGTGCTGGACCAATCCCATGGTTCCGAACGCAGCGCCATCGTGACGCCAAGCCCGGCGATCGCTCCTGCAATATATATCGCTATTGGTCGCATGGTGGATCGCTCCTAACGGAATAGAGTGCAAGGATGCTGCCAGACCCGGAAGTCGATTCTTCAGGAGGTTGAGGGTGAGCTTATGAGAAACGTGACGTGATAACGACGCCGCGTGACGACGGGGCGCAGACCCTGTATTATCCGATCCGCCCGGATGTCTACGCACGTGCAACAGCAGGTAACGCCGCTTCTTCCGGCCCTGATAAAGAGGAGGCTGTTGTGAGCCGCTGCTGTTAAATTAGCAAGCGAGGCCCCCGTTCTTGAGACCACCATCGCTAATGACCGTTCTCACTCGATGGAAAGCAAGTGGAAGAGCTCTTGCTTCTTGGCTCTCAAGTAGTCTGCGTTCTCCCGATTGGGACCACTTCACAAGGCACGCGCTCGACCACCGCGAGTCCAGCGCGCTCGAGGGCGTTTACCTTGTCGGGATTGTTAGTCAGCAAACGAACCTTGGTGATGCCGAATTCGCCCAGAATCGCGGCAGGGAGTTGGTAATCTCGATAGTCCGGTGTAAGCCCGAGCTTCTCATTTGCTTCGACCGTATCGCAGCCGTTGTCCTGGAGTCCATACGCGCGCAGTTTTGCCATCAGACCGATTCCGCGGCCCTCCTGCCCCTCGTAGATCAGCATCCCCGCGCCCTCGGACGCAATCATCGAAAGCGCCATTTGCAACTGTTGGCCGCAATCGCAGCGAGGCGAGCCGATCACGTCGCCGGTGAAACATTCGGAGTGGATGCGGATGAGCGGGGGACTGTTCTTCACGTCCCCCATAAGCACTGCAATTGCGGTTTCGCCGGCTGGCGATGGCATATCGAAGGAATCCCTCTCGTAGCCGAAGATACGGAAGTCGCCCCACCGCGTCGGACAACTCGCCGAGGCGACTTGTCTTACGGACCCAGGAGTCCGCTTACTGGTCATTGTTTGGCTGGCTTTTATCGGTAACATGCCTCTAGGGTGCTGAAAACCTCGAAACCGCGTCGCAAGGATCTGCTCGCGGAATTAGCGGCTATTGCATAAACCAGCCGTGGCTAACGACCATGGACTGGCCGGTCAGCGCATTGGTTTCGAAGGCTGCGAAGAACAACGCGGTTTCGGCGACGTCCTGGACGGTGGTGAACAGGCCGTCTACGGTTTCCTTGAGCATAACCTTCTTGACGACTTCCTGCTCCGAAATACCCAGCGCCTTGGCCTGCTCGGGAATTTGCTTGTCGACAAGCGGTGTGCGCACGAAGCCGGGGCAGATGACGTTGGCGCGCACGTTGTGCTCGGCGCCTTCTTTTGCCACCACTTTCGCTAGGCCTTCCAGCCCGTGCTTGGCAGTGACGTAAGGAGCCTTCAGCTTCGACGCCTCTTTCGAGTGCACCGAACCCATGTAGATGATGCTGCCGCCGGTGGGCTGCTGGTACATGTATTTCAACGCCGCGCGCGTGGTCAGGAATGCGCCATCGAGGTGAATGGCGAGCATCTGCTTCCATTTCGCGAATTCAAACTGGTCAACCGGCGCCACGATTTGGATGCCGGCGTTGCTGACGAGAACGTCGATCCTGCCGAAGGCCCTGACGGCTTGGTCGATGCCATCGTTGACCTCCTGCTCGTTTGTTACGTCCATCGCGACGCCGATGCACCGGTTGCCGGTGTTGTCGTGTTCCGCCGCAGCGGCTTTAGCTGCATCGAAGTTGAGGTCAGCGATGGCGACTTTCGCGCCTTCCCGCAGGTAGGTTCGTGCGATTTCTTTGCCGATGCCGCTGGCAGCCCCGGTCACGACGGCGACTTTATTCTTCAAGCGCATGACTTTAGTCCTTTATGAGTCGGATCGAACATTCTATTTCAAGTAATTGTGGATTCCCTTAGCCTAACCACCGAGGATTCTGGTAGGTGCCATCGAACGTATGAGTCGTCTTGTACTGCTCATACTTGCCGGCTTGCGCGGCCTGCGCGGTCTTCGCCAGAAGGGCTTCGACTTCGGCGTGCTTCATGGGCAAGAAACTCCGTGCTGCGCTCACCGCCTGGTCGAGGATCCGCATCGAGTCGCAGCCCGTGATTACCACACTGGTTGGCAGGTTCATAGCGTAATGCAGGCATTCGACCGGGGAGGCGGTCTTGCTATCAAGGATGATGTGGTCACCCATCGGCTTCATTCCCAGCACGCCAATATCGTTTTTCACCAACACAGGTAGGACATTCTTTTCGAAGCTGTCGTAATGCGCGTCCATTACGTTCAACGGCATCTGCACGGTATCGAAGCGGAAGTGATGACTGTCCGCGGTCGCAAGCATCTTCAAATGAACGGCGGGACTCTTGTGGCCCGTAAAGCCGATATAGCGGATTTTCCCCGCCTTCTTAGCCTCAAGCACCGCCTCCATGGCGCCGCCGGCCGCGAAGATGCGGTCCGGATCGTCCATGCGGATGACCTCGTGGAACTGCAGAAGATCGATATGGCTGGTCTCCAGGCGGCGCAGCGATTCTTCGATCTGGCGCGCAGCAGTGTTCTTATCGCGGCCGTCGATTTTGGTCATCAGGAATGCGCGTTGGCGATAGCCGTCGCGCAGCGCTTTTCCCATGCGAAGCTCGCTCTGACCGCTGTTGTAGTCCCAGCAGTTGTCGAGAAAGTTAACTCCTTGATCGAGCGCCGCGCGCACGATGCGAATACTCTCCGCCTCCTCGAGGTCCGGCCGGACAAGATGGTATCCGCCCAGCCCTATCATCGAGACCATTTCCTCTGTGTGGCCGAGTCTACGCCGGGGAACTTCTCCCATGGATTCCGCTCCTTTCGCAAACCAGGAGACGCCGGCGAGCACCGAAGCGCCGGTGACGACTTCCAGGAATTGTCTCCTCATGGCATCGAACGTCATATCGCTCTCCCCAGCACGCTAGGAACCCGCCGACTGTGCCACGACTCGCTGCGCTCTCAAAATCTCGCCAACCAGAAACACGTCGGTGAGCAGCGCGCGCAGGTGCACCGAAGCGTTCAGGTTGTCGATCAACTGCGAACTGACCGAGCGCTGCGCCAGCACGAGTTCCATAGCCGCCAGCGAATCGTTCGCATCGCGCTCCAATACCGCCAGAAATGACGGCCGACTCTCCCCCATCGCCTCCGCACAGCTTTCCGCCAATCCGGTGAGAGCACAGACCGCGCGATTCAGAAACTCCCGAACCTGTCTGCCTGACTCGCTTCCCTTGTCGCTCGCCAGACCCTGCGCGGCATACGCCAGCATGAACTCGTAGCATTCCTCGATAACCTCAAAGCGCTCTTCGATTTCCGCAGCCATATATCAAACCTCCCTGTCCGTCCGGCTATCCACCACCCAGCGCTGCGGGTCATAGTGCTTCAGATAGAACTCCCGCCGCATCGTGCCAAAAACCATCGACTTCGTAATGTCCAGTTTTTCCGGCCGAATGGCAAAGTACACGTGCACCATCACCAGCGCGATGAGTCCGATGCCGGCCAGTCCGTGGAGCACATACATCAGACCCCATGTCATGTCGCTGAACAGGTACGGATTGCGAGGGAAGAAGATGGTGCGCACCCGGGACATCATGAACACGCCGGTACCGATTGCCGATAAGCCAGTCGCGATAATCGCGCCGTGATATAGCTTGTTCTCTAACGGGTACTTCGCGAATCTCCGCGGCGCCGGCGCCGGGCGGCCCATGAATCTCTGCACTCTTCTCCAGGCGTCCGCCAAGTCGTCCCGGTCCGGCCAGATCGCCCAGAAGTTCAGCCAGAATGAGGCATGAATCACGTGAAAGATAATCGATAACGTCAGCACGGTTCCGGCGATCCAATGATAAGTCACCCAATTGAACTGAACGCCGAGCTTGGGCAAAAATGCCGTGAGTAGCAGGGTGAACATCGCGGCTGCCATAATCCAGTGAAACGATCGCGCCGCAAGCGAATGTCTGGGAATGCGAGCGGGAAGTTCAGCCGCGGGCGCCGGAGCATCGCTGCCCGCAAATTCCTCCGCGCGGGCGAAATACCGTACGTAAATCGCGTGCACCATGAGGAATAACAGGCCCGCGATCCCGGCCACCCAAATCAGGAACCACGCCACGTGAATGGGAACGTTCTGCCCCCAGGGACTCGTGGCCCATTCTGTAATCCGTTTTAGGATGCCCATTTTGCTTCCTCCACTCCCCCAATCGCCCGTTTCACAAGGTTTCTCATCAAGGGGATCTTATAGGCGTTGAACTGTAGCGGGACGGCGCCCTGCACGGCTAGTCTCCCGGCCATTTCGCCCGTTGCCGGCGTCGCCGCCTTTCCGCGCACGGCCTCTTCGACCGCCTTCAATCGCAAAGGACGAGCGGCGGCACCGTTCACGGCAAGACGGATGCCCAAGATGGTGTCGCCGGAAACGCGCATCGCCGAGGCCACGTTCATCAAAGGAAAGTCCCACACATTCCGGTCGCGCACTTTTTCGAAGTAGAATCGCGCGCCCGCCCACGTGGACGGGATTCGAATGGCGGTCAGGAGGTCGCCGGGCTTCAGAATGTGGAGGCGCGTAATGTCGAGGTCGGGCCCAATGAAGTAATCTTCGGCGTCGACGATCCGTTCTCCCTTGGACGTTTGAATTACAAATTTGGCATCCAGGGCAATCAACGCCGGAGCCGAATCGGAGGGGTTCACCGCTACGCACCGCTCCGCGTGAAGGATGGCGTGCTCACGGTTCCGGCCGGTGGGAGTATCGGCATAGCAAATATTCCCGCCCGCACGGTAGCACGGCCAGCCGGAGCGGTAATACCAGCAGCGCGCGTCCTGCGACACGTTGCCGCCGATGGTGCCCTGGTTTCGGATCTGCGGTGAAGCGATCAATTCGGCGGCCTCTGCCAACAGACCGTAGTGCTCCCTGATGACCGGGTGCTTCACGATCTCCGTAAGAGTAGTCAGCGCCCCGATCTCGATGCCGCCGTCTGTCGTGCGAATGCCCTTGAGTTCCGCGATCCCGCTGAGATCGACCAGCACTTTGGGCCGCTTGATGCGGTCCTTGAGCCAGTCGAAGCTATCGAGCCCACCGGCCATAATCCAGGCGTCCTCTCCATGCTGTTGGAGAAGATGCTGTGCATCAGCGGCGGAAGTCGGCTGAACCAGGTCGAACGCGGGCATGACGTCTCGTATTACCGACATAAGTCCTCTCGCATTAAATGTGCGCCATCAAGGGATGTTGCACTGGGCGCCCCGCTTCCAAAGAAGTCAAAATCGTGTCGGCATTCACCGGCGCACGCCGAAAGATCTCGTCGCCCAGGGCGTCCGAGAGCGCGTTCAGGATAGATGCGCACCCGCCGCCCACGGGCGGTTCACCGATTCCGCGAGCGCCCACCGGGGTCTCAGGGTCGGGAATATCCAACGCTTCCCATTGCATGTTCACCGGCACATCGAGAATCGTCGGCGGCTTATTATGGTGGAATCGCTTGGAGACCATCACACCGTAATGCGGGTCGAAGACCCACTTCTGGCCGATGGCGTGGCCAATGCCGAGGACCGACCGCCCCAGTACCTGCCCGCCGAGTGCGCGCGGATGGATCACCGTGCCCACATCGGCGTACGCCAAAAAGTCCACCACGTAATACTTGCCGGTCTCGACGTCCACTTCGATTTCGGCGAAGCTCGCCACGTAGGAATGCGTCATGCCATCGCGCGGGTATTTGTCTTTGGCTGCCGCCACCAACCCCTGTCCGGCCAGCGACGCTACGGACGCCTTGGTCACCTTGTTGACATCGGCCGGCGCTTCATGGCCATCGTATTTGCCGCCGAGTTCGATCGCGCGCCGCGCTGCCTGCGCCAGAGTCATACCGGTGGAGCCCTTGCGGAACACTCGCTCGTTCGCGACCGTGTAATCCTCCGCTCTGCCGCCCAGGCTCTTCGCGGCGATCTCCTGGAGTTTCTGCTTGGCGTCCATCGCCACGGCGTGAGCGGCTCGCGTCATCGCGTGCGTGGTCTGGCTGCCGCCGGACACGCACGTGAACGGAAGATGCTTCGACGTGTCGCCCCACACCACGTCGCATTTCTCCCACGGAACGCCGAGTACTTCCGCGGCAGCACGGTGGACATCGATCACCGATTCCGTTCCCAGGTTTCCGATTCCGGACTGGAAGCGCACACGGCCATCTGGTGTGATAACGAGGAGTCCGTCAAAGCCGACCGTACCGCCGACGTAGCAACTCAGCGACACGCCGACGCCCCGCACTTTGGAACCGATTCGCTTGGGATTCCGCGCCACCCTTTCCTGCCAGTTGAATTTCTCGGCGCCGCGCTGCAGCGCGTCCTTGAGAAATGCGCTGGTGGCATGCTGCATTTGGCCCTGTACCAGCGGGCCGTATTGCGCTTTGCCTTCGGGGCAGTTGATGTAACGGATCGCCACCTGGTCCAGCCCTAGCTTACGCGCCGCCTTCGCAAGGATTGGCTCCATAATCGAAATGCCTTGCAGCCCACCAGGCGAGCTCTGCGCGCTGCGCGGCGGCGTGTTCGTCAACACGGTCACCCCGCGCCAACGCATGGCTTGAGGCTGGTACAAAAGCGAGACCATACGTCCCGACGTCGGGGAGTCCCCCTGCGCGTCGTAAGGACCGTTATCTGAGATCACGAACATATCGAGGGCGAGAATCCGTCCTTCTTTGGAAAAGCCCGCCTTCATTCGCCCTTGAAACCCCGGCCGGGCGCGTCCGATGAAGGTCTCCTCCTCGCGACTGATCCGCATCATCACGGGAGCATGGGCCTTCTTGGACAGCAGCGCAGGAATGATCATGGTGACGCCGCCGGTGATCTTGCTGCCGAATCCGCCGCCGGTGTACTCGCTGATGAAAACGACCTTCTCCGGATCCATATTCAGCCATCGTGCGATCGCGGGCCGGGTTTGGGCGGTGCTCTGGGTCCCGCTGTGAATGTAGATTTTGCCATTTTGCCAATATGCCATGGCACTCCGTGTTTCCAGGGTCTGGTGACTGACATCCGGTGTTACGAACGTCTCGTCGAGCACTAGGGCGGCACTCTTGAAGCCTGCGTCGAGGTCGCCATATGACCATTCGTCAGGCGTCTTGCCCATCGGCAGGCGGCCGTCTTTGGCTTCGGCGAAGTCCGCCTCAGTCCACTTCAGTTCCTTCACTGCGGGCCCAGTAGCGCCTGGCGTCGTCGTCCAGATGTTGCCATCCGTGCGTGGATTCGGGCCGCCGGGGCGCAGCGTATCGAGGGGATCGACCACAAACGGCAGCGGCTCAAAGTCGATGCGGATTCTTTCGATGGCTTCGGCAGCGGTCAATTCGTCCACGGCTGCCACTGCGAGAATCGGCTCACCCTGGTAAACCGGCTCCATCGTGAGCCCCCGCTCGCCCCACTTGCTTGCCTTGATCACCGTACCGTTGTCGGTAAGTGTGTCGGCCGGCGCCGGAAGATCGTCCGCTGTAAGGATCGCCTTCACACCGGGCATCGCCAAAGCTTCGCGAGCATCAATGTGCTTCACCCGGGCATGGGGCAGCGGACTGAGCAACAGCTTGCAGAACAGCATGCCTTCGGTGCGAAAATCTTCCGCATATTTTGACCTGCCTGTGACCTTGGCTAAGAGATCGGCCGTGACATAGTTCTTGCCGATCAGCTTGTATTGAGGTCCGTATACACGCTCTTTGGCAGCTTCAGGCATGGTTCCCGCTCCTCATATTGTCCGCGCCGCGCATCATCGCGGTGAGAATCTTGTCGTAGTCCTGGCATCGGCACAGGTTCCCGGAAATGCCGTGCGCCAGTTCCAACCTGGTGGGGTTCGCGTTGGTTTTGAGAAACCCCACCGTGGCCATGATGAATCCGGACATGCAAAACGCGCACTGGAATCCCTGCTCGTCGATTACGCCTTGCTGAACGGGATGAAGCGATCCGTCTTCGCTCGCGAGTCCCTCGATCGTCACAACGTTCCGGCGCCGCACCGTGTGTGTGAGCACCGAGCAGGAGTAATGCGGCACGTCATCGATCAGCACCGTACAGGCCCCGCATTCGGCGCGGTCGCAACCGAGCTTTGTTCCGGTTAGTCCTAACTTGTAGCGAAGGGTCCATGCCAGCGTTTCCTGCTTCATTACATCGGCCCGCCGAACTTGCCCGTTGACATTTAGGGTAATGAGCCGTTCGCCGGATCCGCCGATGCCATGGACGGTGGAGCCGCGGAACAGGTAGCTGGATGCGCAGACGGCAGCGCCCCCGCCGATGACTCCCTGGATGAATCGACGCCTGGAAACTGCTTTTGGCGTGTTTCCGAGAATCTTCAGACTTGAATGATCAGACATATCGTGTGTCGCTCACTTGGTACTGCATCCGGAACGCCAGGCCTAAGTTGTTTTGTTTCCTTCCGGTTCGGAAAGAGTCTGTCCGTGGGAAGTCGTCTCCTGTCGGCGGGACGACGGGCGGCAAAAGCACAGCCTATAGGGGCGTAACGACCGCTTCCTGTTTGGGGATGCTGTCTAGCATCGACGTCGTCACTCCGAGATGCTGATTCATCAGCAGATGCGGCGTATGGGCCATCCACTCCGCAAGCGAGATGTCCTGGTATTCGCTGGTCCTGAACATCTCGATAAACACCAGGTCGGAGTCGCCGGTGTTCTCGATGTAATGCGGGTTGGAAATCGGCACGTATCCAACATCCCCCTCTTCGAAATCCATGGTGCGCGCGGTCGTCGCCCCAACGAAAACAGTCATCCGTCCCTTGCCAGTGATGTAGTATTGCCACTCGTCCGCGTTGGGATGCCAGTGCAATTCACGTAGCCCGCCCGGCTTCAGGGTGACAATCGCGGCGGAAATTGGGGTCACCGGGAAAGTCTTGGAATCGATGATCTTGACTTCGCCGCCGCGCGTCACCTTGGTGGGCTTCATAGCACTCGCTTTGAAGTCGAAACGCTTGGGAACCGTCCCTGTCCCTTTCGCCGCCTCGGCCTGCTCCGCTGGCAATTCACCGGGAAGAGCTGCTTGAAAAATGAAAAGCTCCTTCTTGGGAACCGCGTCGAAGGTCGATTCCGGCACGCTGAAGTTCTTCGCCAGGACTTCCTTGGGAGTGTGTACCAGCCAATCGGTAATCAGGAATGTGTGAAACTCGTCGAAGTTTCCATCGTCGAATACCAGCAGAAAGCGGCAACCATCCGGGCCCAGCCCCTGGATTGAATGCGGCACTCCGGGCGGAAACAGCCACAAGTCTCCTTCTCCCACGTCGCTTACAAAGCTCCTGCCGTTCTGGTCCACGGCGGTGATGCGCGCACTGCCATTCAGCATGATGGCCCATTCGGCTTCTACATGCCAGTGGAGTTCCCGGACTCCGCCGGCCGTGAGCCGCATTTCCACGCCCGCCATGGCTGTCGAAACCGGCAATTCCCGTGCCGTAACCTGGCGCGTCCAGCCGCCGCTCAGCACGCGCTTGCGGGCCAGGGCGAAGGAATACTTGAACGGTTTTACGGTGCCGCTATCGGTGGACGGAGACCATTCCGAATCCGGATTCTCCGCTGCCAGAGGGCGATTCTGCGGCCCGGGATTACTCTCGTTGAGTGCATTGTGGGTAACGGGCCCTTGCGGCTGCGCGGCGGCGTCCGCTTCCTTCGGGGCGGCGACCCAACTGGCCGCCGCCAGAGCCGCGGAGCCCAATCCAAATACTCTTCTCCTGCTTAGTTTTGAATCTGCGGTGTTGATGTCAGCCATAATCTCTCCTGTTGCGGTCCGGTCAGTTCAGAAAATGTAAGTTACATAAGAAAACGGGTAATTGTATGCCTTGCCGGGCGTAGCTTCATTCAGGTACTGGCCGGTAAACAAGTGGCAAAACCCGAAACCATAGCTTACGTGCCGGCTTTGCTTATATTCCGCGATCAAATCGAGTTCCGCTCCGAGATGACTACTGGTAGCTCCCGGGTGCGCGGCTATTGAGAGGGCGCCGCTCGCGCCGTACACGGCATCGTTTTTAGTCGCCAACCAGAAGTCGTCGACCATCTCCGTCAATGTCCATTTTTTTCCGACCTTTTCGTCAACGCCGGCGCGGATGTCCCGGATGTTCCTCCAGCCGAATTGATCGGCGAAGTCCATCTTGTCGTGACTGGAAGGATATATCTGGTCGTGAGTGCCCCAGGTGTTCCCGTTTGGGTTCTTGGTGCCGGAGGCGTAGTTGTACTCCGCGAACAGCCTGGGCTGCGTACGTGCGTTAACGAAGGTGTGTCCCGCGTTCCAATGCCCCGCCCACGCGTCAATGGAATAATGTCCCAACGAGCCGCCCTGCTTGTTCATTTCGACGTCGTAATCGAAGTTGAAAGGCAGCGTGCCGGCAAGGCGAGCGCCTCCGGTGACTTCGTTCATATGGCCGTGGCCCACGGTTTCGGGCAGGGACACATTGCCCGGAGCAACCCGCCACAACAGATAGGGCTCCAGTGTGGCGTGTGGAACCACGTGGGAAAAGCTGCTGTAAATGCCGTAGAGATTGTTCCCTTCAAGGTGGTGATCGATTTGTCCGTCAATGGCGCTAATCACCGAGGCGGCGAAGATACTCACGCTGGCGCCTGGGTGATGCAGATCCAGCCTCACTGTGTCGAACGTACGCCCCATATTGAGCCAGTCGGAAGGCCCGATGACCCGCTCGTCACCGAAACTGAACATCTCGCGTCCGCCGACGAGATCGAACCAGCCGTCTGTCGAACTGCCCAACTTCAAATATGCCTCCCGCACGTCCCAGATGTTTTGGTAGGGAGACGCGGTAGCTACGTGGTGATTGAAAAAGACTCGTGAATCTTGTGTTACCCCGACAATCTCCAGCCAACTGGTCGGCTGAATATACATACCGATGCGAAGCTGCGTTAAATCGTATCCATCGTTGACGGGTGCATAGCCGAGTCCGTCCTGGCTCTCCACACGATCGCGAAACTGTCCGCCGAATTGGATCCAACGGGGTAGGTGCTCATTTAACTTGGTTATGGGGTAGAGCCACCCACCGGTGTCAGGTCCCGATACCCGTACGTCCGAAGCTGCATGAGACACTCCAGGAGTATCTGCTTGGAAGGGGCCGGGAGAAGGAGTCACGGCCGGTTGAGCGATGGCGTTGCCGAGGAGAACATCGCACAAGAGAAGAATGAACTGGACGCCTGTTCGTCTGCGTCGCAGATGTTCCGTGAAAGTGTTTGCCAAGGTGGTGCTCATATCGATCGTAAGAACAGCAACTCTAATGCCGCGGCTCGTCACATAATCGGACCTCCGTTTCTAACACTTCCGGATCCGGCCGAGTCCATATGTCGACCTGAGTGACCCCCGGTCGGCGGAGTCCCGGGGCCAAGGAAGAAGTCGCCACGAACGTGCAAGTGGAATTCATGATTGGATCGAAGAGGGCGGACCGGCTCGCATGTGGAACAGGCAATCCGATCCTTCAGGCAGGCAATTCTAAGAGGACGTACGACAGATGACACGCTCGAACCCATGTCATACTCAGAGTTTGCTGGCGCAGCCCGGGAAGGGGCGACGCCAGCGCTTCATTTTCACAGCTATCGGCGATCGGCGATATCGGCGCTACGTCCGCCCGACGATCTCCGCGAGGAACCACGTTCTTCGCTCGGTCTGATCGATCCATACTTCAATCATGCTGGTGCTGGCGACATCCTTATAACGGCTGCAAATCTCGTGCGTTAAGCGCAGGAATGCCGTCAGACGCCGGCTGTCTGCAAGCAACTCGCCGAGCATATTGTCGGGGCTGACGGCGTCATTGTTGTTGTCCGCCAGCCGCTGATGCCCGGATATATCGCTGATGGAATGCAGAGCGGTTCCGCCGATCTTCCGCGCCCGTTCGGCTATCTCGTCAGTCATAGCGAAGAGTTGGTCGCCCTGCTCGTCCAGCAATAGATGATAATCGCGGAAGTGGCGTCCGCTCATGTGCCAGTGGAAGTTTTTGGTTTTCAGGTAGAGCGCGAAGACGTCTGCCAGCAACGCACGGAGTGCGCGCGAGATCTCCGCAACTCCGTCGCGGCCGAGTTCGAGTTCCTGCTCTGCCCGAACTTCAAATGTTACAGTTTCGAGTTTGTTCATTATCGCTTGCTCCTTAAGAGTCAATATCCGGATTCACCGTCTATCTGACGGCAGCGCGCCACGTAGCGTCTTTATGAAATGAAGCCATGGCACCTGCGAGCGCCGCAGTGTTGTCGCCGAGGTCCTTTTCGTACACCTCGCCCTTCTCCGTGACGACGAATGTCATCACGCCAGACGACCGATATTCCGCGGGGTAAGCGACTACGGCGAATCCGGCAGCAACGTTGGTCTTCTGCGGCGGCAACACGCGGAAGTAGTAACCATCCAAAGCCACGGGAGTCGCGGCGTCTGTGCGATCGCGCCTTTGGGAGGCAAATTCGTGGCAAACCGAAATTGCCGTGAATTCGTTCTCGCCGATTCGCCGGAACCGAACCTCCTGCTGGCCGGCGTCCGCGTCGAAGCGCCAAGCCCCATTCTTCTCGACAATCGGAATAGGAAACGGCCAGTTCTCGGCTCCAATGTAGAGGGTCACCGATCCATCACGCTCGCGGTGCAGGCGGTGCATTTCCCGGTATTTCTGGGCGAAGTTCTCGCGGTCGGCCTCATCCTGGCGTTCATCATGGGAAGAAGTGAGATCCCTAGGTCCACCCAGGATCCGGTTTATGGCCATCTCGTTGTTGTCTTGCACAGCCTGGAGAAGACTCTGACCGGCCTCGGCGGCCGACGGAAATACCGGCTGCGCGGATTCCTGGGCCCGGCCGGCGCCGGTCCCCATGGATATCGCAAGCATTACCAATGGAAGCATCATTTTTCGTTTCATGGTCGCATCACCTCCTGCACTCTATCGCCGGCCTCCGCCGCCATGTCCGCCACCACCGTGAAAGCCGCCGGCGAGGCCGCCTCCGTGGAAACCGCTAAAGCTGGATTGGCCACGGTAGGAGTATCCTCTCGCGATACCGCCATGACTGAATCCGCTGAACGCGCTGGAATGTGTGCCGGACATTGCGCGCGAGTTGCTGGAACCGCGAAGCGCCGTGGAATGGTTAAAGTTGGCTCCAGACGAACGGAAATTGTTCCGATTGACGATCGTCCGACTTTGAGAAATGTAGGTATTGTGGTTGTAAACCACCCTTCCGGCACCGTGCCAGTCGAAGCCCCAATGGTGCCAGCCCCAACCGAAACCGCCAAAGAAGCCTACTCCGAAACCGAGACCAAAAGCGATTCCCGGGCCTCCCAGGAAGAGGCCGGGATACGGATACCAACCCGGGAAGACAGCCAGCGGATCTCCGTACACCAGCCACGGATCGTATTGAGGTACGTACACCACCTCGGTCGACGTGGGTTGAATTTCAATGTCCTGTCCGTGCTTACTCACTTTCTCCTGATCTGTCGTCTGCAAGTTCCCGGCCTGTTTCGCGCGTTGCCGCATGGTTTGAATTGTCTGAGACAGTTCCTGTTGCTGGTTCACGTAAGCGTCACCCAGTTCTGAAGTCCAGGCCAGATTCTGATTCATGTTCGCGATCACGGCCGGGAATTGCGTCAGAGCTTTCACAGCGGGATCCCATGACTGTTTGTCAACCTGTTTCGCCAGACTGTCGCCCGTAAGGTCTTTATGCTGTTGCATCCACCTCTCGGCCTCCACTATCTGATCCGGGTATGCGGCAGCCGGCAGGATCTGCGCAATCAATGCGTCGGGATATAGCGCAATGGGCGCCACGAGCTGTTGCAATTGGTCCGGGCTCTGCTGCACGGCCTGCGGCGGGCTGTTCTGATAGGCCAATCCATCTCGTGCACACACGCCTATCAAGCACCAGGATAGGAATAGCGCCATGCCTTGTTGAAACCGCTTCATGATGACTCTCCTTTCAATCGAGACGCGTTTCTATCACGCTATTTCTTCGGGCCCGGCGGAAAGCGATCAAACATCTTCTGGACTCCTTTGTCGAGAGTCTTGATGTTCTTGTCGGATTTGTCCGAAAGCGTTTCACTTGCGGAACCTCGCCAAATCAGCTTCTTCGTGCTGGAATCGAACAGGTCGACAACCAGAGTGCCGACCTTATACGTGTCGACGGTAGTCGTTGAGTCTCCGAATCCCCCGAACCCGCGCCAGCGCCAACCGCCGCCAAAGCCGTCGTAGAAGGTGTTAAGAGTTTGTTGGTTCTGGGTGGTCTCAATCGCGACGGCCGCCACGTCGCCGCCCGAGTCCACTTGCTTCCATCCTTTTGCGGCGAGGGCTGAATTAACGGCTTCTTTGATCCGGTCGACCCATAGCGAGTCCGGTGTCTGGACCTTCTCCCACGAATACGTTCTGTAGTGAGCGAAATCCGCGTCTCGGTCGTAGTCCGTCTTTACCTGCTGCGCGAGTGATGCCGTCGCAGTAAGAAGCATGGCTCCAAGGAAACCAACAATCGTACGGTGTGCGTTCATATTCATCTCCTACCTTGGAGGTATGCAATCGTGCGGCCAAGCGCCGAAGTATCATAGGTCAAACGAGTGATGGGTCCATGCAGCCGGCCGCTACTTGTTGTTCGCGACGGCGGGGTGACAGACGTGTCGCCCGTGAAACTATCGTGAAGATCGGCAGCCCGGCTTCTTGCACCCATCTTTGCGGTTCCGGCCATAAACCAAGGGAACTTCGAGCGTTCCCCCGCTGTCGGCGACACTCAATACACATGATGTGCATCTGGAGCAGATCCCACTTTTGCGATCTGGAGAAGCTCCAGCCGATCTTCTTACGATTCACGCGGACCACCCGTGCGAGAGCGATGTAGCCAGTCGCGGCTAACGCGGGAGGTTGTATTTGCGGTCGATGGGCGTCCGGACGTCGCGTGAAGGCCTTGTTTTCGACGCAAACGGGCAAGGACCGCGAAAAATGTCGGATGTGTATCAGAGTCGAGACCGACATGCCTCGAGAATCTGCAGGTAATACTGCGCGGCCGGTTCGAAGTCGGCGCTGTCTTCAGCAGGTCTCAGGCGGTTCGCCGCCGGGATTCCTTGAGGCTGAGGCGACAAAGCGCCGCCTTGATTGCCTCGGCACTGCCATGTAACCCTTGTTGTTCGGCGTCGGACATGTCGGGTTCGATCACGCGATGAACGCCGTCCCGGCCAATAACACTTGGCAAGGAAAGCGTAACGCCGAAAGTTGGGTTGTAATAGCCGACAGGAATCACGGCTCTCTCATCGCGCAATACCATCTCAGTGATTCTTGCGGAGACCATCCCGATGCCGTATTGGCTGGCCCCAATACCCTCAATGATCGTGATGTTAGCGTAACGGACCTCCCGTTCGAGTTCCTCCCGCACCGTTTGCGGCGATGAGCTTTCCCCAAAGAGGTCCAATACGTTCCTGCCACCCGCTCGCGCCGATGACCACAGGAACACTGACGAGACACCATGTTCACCTAAGACCAGCGCCTCCACATCCGATGCGCTAACATTAAGACGCTTCGCCAGGTGAAACCGGAACCGTAACGAGTCGAGAGATGTTCCAGTGCTTAGCACGCGCTCGTGCCCCAATACACGCACGACGTCGGCCAGCGCGTCCGGCGGGTCGGTAACGACCAGAATCAGCGCCTCAGGAACTGAGTAATGGATCCTTGGGACGATGTCCTGAAAGATCGCAGCATTCGCCTCGAGCAACCGGAGGCGCCCGACGGGGTCGTTGCGGTCGGTTGCGCCCCCACCCTTCTCGTTGACTCCGGCAGTGATCATCACGACGGACGAGCCAGTCAGGTCCGAATAGTCGCCCTCGCACACCGAAATCGGCGGCGACAGGACCGCGCCGTATTGAACGTCTGTCACGACACCCCGGGCCCGCTTGCGATCCCTGTTGACCAGCACGACCTCGCGCGCACTTCCGCGCATGACCAACGACAAAAGGCACGCCGAACCGACCGCGCCCGCTCCAACAACCCCGACCTTCATATCGTTCCTCCTATTCAACAGCGACTTCTACCGTGCTTCTCCTGTTTCCGCGCGCTCGAGCGTCCTCAGCGAGAGACGCGCATGCGGCTCACGGCCTAAGCGATAGAGGAGAAGCGTAAGCACAAATCCGCGGCCAGCAGCGCCTGAGGCACAAAGGAAAACCGCCGAATAGCCAAACTTCCCGACAATAGCTCCCGCAATTGGCCCTGTAAGCCCCATTGCCAGGTCGAGGAATGCCGTGTACACCCCGAGTGCAGCTCCGTGATTCTGATCGGCGACCATTTTGAGAGCTTCCACTCCGAGTGCTGGAAACACTAGGGCGAACCCACACCCGCTGAGAGCTGCCCCCGCAAGGGCCAGATCGTGAGTGGGTGCCGACCACAAAATGAACAATCCGGCAGACTCCAAGATGAATGACACCATAGCAACTCGGAATCCGTCCCAACGATTGATGGCGCCGGCGAACAGCAGGCGGGTGACGATGAAACAGGTGCCGAACAGGATCAGCGCGAGCGCCGGGTCAGTCCAGTGCCGGCTGGCATAGAACAGCCCCGCAAAAGTCGCAATCGCAGCAAATCCGACCGTGCCGAGAGTCAGTCCCAACCCATGAAGCGACACTCTCCCGAGCACGCTCGAAAACGCCAGATGAGCGCCGCGCAGTATCGGCACTCCGGCTACTGGGAAGGCGAAAGCCAGGTTGAGCACCGATAGTCCCGAGGCTGCTGCGCCAATTGATTCAAGCCCGTACCTGGATTCAAGCCAAATGCCAAGAGGGGCCCCCGCTGCCATGGCGCCATAGGATGCTATTCCACTCCAGGAGATCACCTGTGCGGCATATGTCGCGTCGACCCGTCCCAACCCCCAGGTGATCGCGCCAGTCGCCACACAGCTTTCGCCACAGCCAAGGATCACGCGACTTATCAGAAGAACCACGAAACAGGCAACAGCTTTGGATTCGAGCGACGCTGCAACAATGAGACAGAGTCCACTAAGCAAGCCCACGGTTTGACCGACCAGAACAGTGACGCGCGGACCGAAGACATCGGCCATTCGGCCGGCGTTCGAGCGAGTGGCAAGGGTTGCCAGGTATTGCGAGCTGATTGCGACTCCGGCCCAAAAGGGGGAGAGGCCCAAATGGAGATGAATGAAACCGGGCAAGACTGCGAGAAGAAGGCCGATCGTCAAATAATAGAAAAACGCGAACAGTGATGTGTGAATGATTCGAATTGTTGTCGACGCTGCGATCAGGTGTCTCAGAAAGCCTCCAGGTAGTTGCCTCAGGACAGCTGAGAAGGCGTCTTTCATTCACGGTTCAACAGGACTGTCGCTAGGAACCAAGCAATCGATCTACCGTTGGTACGGGCCTCCTCGGGCTGTTGCCGCGAATACATTGCAGGCTGGATCGTGTCGGCCTAGCGCCGTCCCTGTCCATTAGACGCCTTGCAAACGACCGTCGAGACAGAATCTCAAGTCCTGGGAATTGCGTCGCAGTACTGCGCCATCAACAACGATGGAGTGAATTGGATTCTTACTCAACCGTGTTGTTTTTGGCATCGCAGATGCTTCAGAGGGTGGTGTGCCGTTCGGAGCGCGCGTGAATTTGTGACGCGGGAACCGGCAAGCAAATAAGGAGACTGAGATCATGAGCTTACCTCTTGAAGGAATCAAAGTAATTGACTACACCGGCGTGCAGGCCGGACCGGCGTGTTCGCA
>Ga0209698_10000267_pt1 | contig 57812 bp, 48 predicted proteins | sample LitLauG_LLR_2012_FD_187203 | JGI IMG/M metagenome (GOLD analysis project Ga0209698, IMG submission 187203) | Freshwater sediment microbial communities from Pennsylvania, USA - Little Laurel Run_MetaG_LLR_2012 (SPAdes) (version 2) | ecosystem: Environmental > Aquatic > Freshwater > Creek >...
AGAGTGATGTTGATGTTCTCTCCCACCAGTCGGCGCAGCAGTTCTGACAGGTCCACGACCACATCGTTGAGATTCAGTTCTTCCGGCTGCAGGAATTGCTTGCGGCTGAAGGCCAGTAGTTGCCGGGTAAGGGAGGCGGCGCGCTCGGCGGCAGCGCGGACGTGCCCAAGCTGCGTGGCAACCGGGCTCTCCCGCGGAACGCGGCTTTGCGCCAGTTCGGCATACCCCAGGATGACGCCCATGATGTTGTTGAAGTCGTGCGCGACGCCACCAGCCAACTGGCCGACCGCTTCCAGTTTCTGCGACTGGAGGAGTTGCTCTTCGAGTTGCTTGCGCTCGGTTATATCGCGCGCCGCAGCGAACACTCCTTCTACTTCTCCGGCTTCGTTTCTGAACACGCTGGCGTTGTACAGCACTTCCGTCACGCCACCGGAGGCGTTGCGCAGGGCGAGGGGATAGTCGCGAACTTTGCTGGTGGCGAAGACCTGCTGGTACACATTGCGGGCCTTGGTGGGATCGGTGAAGTAGTCGGAGAAGTCGCTGCCTATCAGCGCTTCGCGCTTGACGCCGGTAATGGTCTCGGTGGCCTGGTTGACATCGGTGATCTTGCCCTCGCGGCTGATGGTCACCAGGGGGTCCAGGCTGGCTTCAATCAGATTGCGCGTGTAGAGGGCAGCCCGGCGTGAGCGCTCCTCATTCTGACGCGCAATCGTTCGCCGCTGGCTCCATCGCCAAACCACAGCCAGCACAACTAACACAAACAAGTAGTAAACCGTATAGAAGGCGCGCCTCTGCCACCAGGGTGGCAGGATTCGAATGGAAAATGCCGACACGGGCGAGGCGGCACCGTCGTTTCCGCTGATCGCGAGAGCCTCGAATCGGTAGAAGCCGGCCGGAAGCTGCGGATAACGAATCTCATGCTCATCCGTATCGGTCCATTCTTTTTCATAACCGGTGAGCCGGTAACGGAAGCGGATGGTCTTCTCATTGCGGAAGGTGAGCGAAGCCAGCTCGAAAGTCAACGGATCGCGGCTCCAGCGAATACTCGCCCCGTTCCTGATGTCCACCGAGCCAAAGCGAGTCGACTCCAACACCGGCGCGGGAGGCGGTACCGCGGCCAAATCGTGGGGAGTGAAATGGGATAGCCCGCCACCGGTGCCGATCCAAACGCTTCCATCCGCATCGGCCCAAAAACCCCTCTCGGCCGTATCGTTCCAGACCAGACCGTCATCCTGCGTGTAACTACGCCAGTGCTGTCCGTCGAAAACGTTCATGCCTCGGTCTCCCCCGAGCCACATCCAACCGCGGTGATCCGGGGCGAGGATGACAAAGTGATCCGAGAGTACGGTTGGCCGCTGATAACGCTCGGAACTGACAACCTGCGGGCCCTTGAGATGGAGCCGCAAGACACCAGGGAAGTAACCGCTTAGCCACACGTCGCCCGAGGAGTCTGTCGTGATGTCTGCGAGTGTTTTTGTGCCCAGGATCTTCCAGTCGAGATCGACGCGAGACCAGCCCTCTGGGCCGCCCGTGACTAGCCCGTCGTAGCAAACCACCCACAACCGTCCATCGGGGGTTTCGGTTAAGTCTAGAACGCTCTTGGTTGGCAAAGCGACGTCCTGAATTTTGTGAAAGGGAGTACGGTCGTTCCCCCGGCCACCAGATGTGGGCTCGCTCACGAACAGCCCTTCCATGGTGGCGCACCATACCCGACCGTGAGAGTCGACAAAGAGCCGCGACATAATGTCAGCCATCGGGAAGTTCTTGACTGCAAGAGTCCCGGCATCGACGCGCACGACAGAATCTCGAAAACCGATCCAGACAAACCCGTCTTTCGTTTCACCGAAACTGGCGAACCCTGCTGTCGTTATTCCGGGCACGCGCCAGGGGCGCAGTTGCCGGGACCCGGGCGGCATGATGCTGACCCCCTTGTCATCCACTACCCAAAGTCGTCCGGTGTGGTCGCGGAACATTGCCCAGACGATGTTGCTCTTGAGTCCTTCTGCTTTTGTCCAATGCTCCCAATCGTCGTAGCCCAGCCATCGTTTCAGCCCGCGGCCGAGGGTGCCGATCCAGACGGATCCTTCGCGGTCGGCTATGGCAGCGGTGACGGTCTCACCATCGAGGCCATTCGCTTCTGAGAAAAGGTGCCACTCTTTCCCTTCGTACCGAGCAACCTTGTTATCAACGGGAGCGAGGACCCGACCTTGGGCGTCGAGGGCAAGCGTTCGATAATCAAGGATTGGCGGCGCGCCGGGGATGTCACGCAACTCGAAACGGGAAGCTCCCGGCACCAGAACGGCGATGTGGCTTTTGCCGTGTGCCCACAGTTGGCCTTCGTGGTCGAACAGCAGGTATTCCCACTCCGCTTTCGGCAAGCCATTCCTGTCGTCCCACTTGGTAAGCGAGGAGTTTTGGTACCTGCAGATGCTGTGATCGCAACCAAACCAGATCGAGCCGTCGGGCGCGGTGACAATGCCGTGAGGCGCGGAAGTGTCTTTGTCAATCAGGTTCGGAGGAAGTAAGAGCGTTGCCTGCCAGCCTCCGTCTTCATGGGAGGGACGAAGCGTGTACAACCCATGATCTTTGGAAACGACTACCGTGCCATCGCGCAGGGAAGTGAAAAGCGATCCCATCCGTGTGATCAAAAGAGGATTGCTCTCGGGAAGCACTTCCTGAAAGTGTTGCCCGCTTCGGACGAAGATCCCGTTTGGACTGGAGACCCACAGCCGCCCAGCAGAGTCCTCGTAGATGTCCTGGACTATTGGCGCTGTCAGACCTTCTTTGGAGCCAAACTCTTCAAAGCGGTAGCCGTCATAGCGAAAGAGTCCGCCCTGGGTTCCTATCCACAAAAACCCTTGTGGGTCTTGGTAAAGAGACAACACATTCAGATTACCGAGCCCCTCGACGTAGGTTCTGAACGTGTAGCGTTGCGCACCTGAGCACGGTACGTAAAACAGAGTCGACAAAAGCAACAGTAATCCACCGACACATCTAGAGACACACGGCAATTCTCCTCCCGTCCTGCGACTCGACCCCGATATCGATGGCGCTAGCTACTGCAACGGAATCGTACGCACCGCACGCCTGGAATCTCATCACTGCTGCTGACCAGATGTTAACGCGAAAGAATACGCGCGCGGTACGCTGCTTTCAAGGCTTCAGAAATGTGAGGCAGGCAAGTGCGCTCGGCAATCGGCCCGGAAGGGGCAGCCCAGCGAGCAATCGTAAGCACGTTGAAGTATCCCGGCGGCGGTGCGGCCATCCGAACCATCCCAGCCTCGCCGGTCGAAACTGGGCACGATTCCGCTAGTAACCGGTGTATTCAACAATCGAAAATAGGCATTTTTACCCTGTTGACAGGGACTGTCACCGACCGATGTAAGCCGTGCACAGCGGCGGTCGCGACCTGTCGAACACACCGTTCCGGCCTGCTGGCAGATCAGCACCCACAACTAAATGGCTAGGGGCTTATTCACATGAAGCGTTTCAACAACTTACGCATTCGCACGAAGTTAGGTCTCAGCTTTGGCCTGATCCTGCTCATCGTTGCAGGGTTGGGTCATTTTTCCACGATGCAACTGGCGCGAGTGAACGCCACCACCGTCGAAATCACCGCGAGTTGGCTGCCCGGCGTGAAGTGGCTAACGTCGCTTCGCGGTGCTTGCAACGAATACCGCCGCTATGACCTGAACCTGTTGCTTTCAGAAACTGTCGAGCGCAGGCGTAATTGGGTGACAAGGAATGAAGAAGTGTTGACGAAAATCAAATTGGACGAATCGAAATACGAACCCCTGATCAGCTCACCGGAAGAGAAGCGGATCTGCGAAGATTTCCGGGAGAGACTCGACAACTATTTGAGTATTCATAAACGTCTGGTCGATCTTACTCTGGCCAACAGAAGCAAAGAGGCTAGAGATCTGTCCACCAAGGAAGGGGTAGAAGCATTCAATGCGGCGATGGCCATACTCCAAAAAGACATCGATCCAAACGATCAAGGCGCTCAAGACGCCGCTGCGCGGAGCTCAGCGACTTACAGTTCATCTCGATACTCGATCATTTCAATCGTGGTGGGAGCTGTCATTACCGGACTGCTGATGTTTTTTTTTTCAGCCGGGCAATCACACAACCTTTGTCTCAAGTGGTGGACCGGTTCAAAGACATCGCGCAAGGCGAAGGCGATTTGACCGCACGATTGGAAGCGGACCGAGAGGACGAAGTCGGCGAGTTAAGCCGCTGGTTTAACACCTTCATGGATAAGCCGCATGAGGTAATTGCGAAAGTTGCCAGCAGTGCCGAACAGGTTGCCAGCGCCAGCGAGGAAATCTCCTCGGGAGCGACCCAATCCGCTGGGGCAGCCCGAACCCAGTCCGATCAAATTCAGCAGGTTGCCACAGCCATCGGTCCGCTGGGACGCTTTTGAGGATGAACCATCCGCGCCCGGCATTTGAATGTCCAGCAGGAGCAAATCCGGTTCGTAGTCCTTCAGGGCCGCGATGGTCTTCGGGCCATCCGGACATTCCGCCACTACGCTTCGAAGCATCATGTTTTCAGCGGGCCGCCTGGCGCTTTCACCGCGGGCGAGGACGCTCGCGGCATTCTCCTGATGGTGTTGCGGAGGATGGTGGCTATGATGCCGAGGCAACCAGGCGATGGCTACGAGCACGAAACAACATATACCCTGTGTGACCACGATCACGGGTCAGCGCGGTGAGAATCACGGTAGTCCTACAGACCCTTTCGTAGCCTTAGAGGGGAGTATCCCTGTGGATCTCCCTGTCTGCGCCCTGTTGCCTTGAACCACCTAGGTGTTGAGCGCCCGCAATGCTTCGCAAACTTGGCCCAAAGCTGATGCTCTCGCTCACCGTCCTGATCGTTGCGATCAGCGGCGTCAGTGGATATCTCAATTTCCGTACCCAGAAAAAACAGTTAGAGGGGACCATGATCCTGGGAGCGGATCAACTCTCGCGGAGTATTACGGGCGCTACCTGGCACGCGATGCTCGACGACGACCGTAAGGCCGCGTACGAGATCATGCGGGTAATTGCCGACAAGCAAGGGATTGACCGGATCCGGATGTTCAACCGTGAAGGGCGGCTGGTGTTCTCCACCGACGGCAGGGAGCAACTCGGAGTGACCAGCATGTCCAACGAGGTTTGCGCCAGTTGCCATGCGAGGGGGCCGATTCACAACCGGCCGGCTGAAGACTCGCGTGTTCGTTATGCCACTTCGCCGGATGGCGTGAAGACGATCAACATGGTGGCGCCCATCTACAACGAGCCCTCGTGCAGCAACGCCAGCTGCCATGCTCATCGCGCTTCAACCAAGGTGCTCGGCGTTGTGGACATTGCGTTGCGGTTGGATCCGGTCCAGAAACAGACCAGCGCCATTACTTTCCAGACAATCATTTGGACGTTGTTAGAAGTGGGAATCGGAGCGGCGTTCGTGATTTTGTTCACAAAGCGTTTTGTGGCCACTCCGATTGAACAATTGATCGAGGGTACGAAAGCGGTTAGCGCTATGGAATTGGACCGGCCGATCGAGATTACCCGCCGCAGCCAGGAAATCGACGAACTGGCGGACTCATTCAACCGGATGCGCGAGCGCCTGAAGTTAGCAGTAGCCGATCTGAACGAGATGCAGCAGACATTGGAGAGCAAGGTAGACGAGCGCACTCGAGAGCTGCAGGCTGCCCAACGCAAACTCGTCCAATCCGATCGTTTGGCCACACTCGGCCAACTTGCCGCCAGCGTAGCCCACGAGATCAACAACCCCATCTCGGGCGTGCTCAACCTTTCCATGCTGCTCGAGCGCCTAATGGCCAAAGGGGAATACCCACCGGGACGCGAAGCCGAATTCCGGAAGTACCTCAGTCTGATCTCGATCGAAACCGCCCGGGTCGGACGCATTGTCTCAGACCTACTGGCATTTTCGCGGCGTTCCAAACCGCAACGAGCGCCCGCCGACCTGAACAAGCTCGTGCGCACAACGCTTGGTTTAGCCGACCACAAGCTCAAGTTGATCAGCGCCGAAGTTGTTCTGGACTTGCAGGACGATATGCCGCCGGTGGAATGCGACTCATCGCAAATTCAGCAGGTCATTCTGAATCTCATCTTAAACGGCGCTCAGGCGATGCAGCCTCACGGCGGCGGCACGCTTACAATTCGCACGCGGGTGCTCACTGCTGAGGGTGATGCAGAGCTTAGCGTTCGGGACACGGGTGAAGGCATCGCCCCCGAGAACCTCTCCAAGATATTCGACCCCTTCTTCACCACGAAGGCTGAAGGGAAAGGAGTCGGTCTGGGTTTGGCAGTGTTGTACGGGATCGTGAAAGCTCATGAAGGTGAGGTTGAGGTCACGAGCCAGAAGAACGAGGGTACGACATTTACGGTCACTCTCCCGCTCAAGTCGCGAAACGGCGCCCCAGAGTCGCGGGAAGTGCAGGTGCAAGTGGTGTGAATGGACTCTATCTTGTGGCGATCGGAAATGTGCCGGCCAACACATTGGAATGGATCGAAAACGCGACTACGGAGTGGTTCCCAATGCCCATTCGGCGCTTGCCTCCCTTACCGATTCCAGAAAGCGCATATGACGTCAAGCGAGGGCAATACCAGTCGGTAGAAATTATGAAGATGCTGGTTCAACATGCGCCACGCGATGCTTCTCGAGTGCTTGGAGTCACGGACGTCGACCTGGCGATTCCGATGCTCAGTTTCTTGTTTGGGCAAGCGCAGTTTGACGGTCCCATCGCCGTGGTGTCGCTGTGTCGACTGCATCAGGAGTTTTATGGGCTTCCCCCGCAGGAAAGCCTACTTCGAGAGCGCACCGTCAAAGAAGTGCTGCACGAGTTGGGGCACACGTTTGGGCTTGTACATTGTTCGGATCCAACCTGTGCGATGAGTCTCGCTACCCACATCGAATTAGTCGATGCAAAGGCGGAACAGTATTGTGCGCGGTGCGGAATGCAGTTGGTGCATAGATTTGCTGCGCGAGAGGGACAAGTATGAAGAAGAACTGGCCGATCCTGGTAGTGGACGATGAAGAGGTCATGTGCGAATCAATGGGAGCGTGGTTGCGCGAAGACGGTTACCACGTCGACACAGCACCCAATGGCCAGAAAGCGATCGAACTCGCCAAGTCCACGGACTATGCCATCTGCTTTGTCGATTTGAAGATGCCCGGCGGCATGGACGGCATTGAAACCATGATGGAAATTCATCGCCACCGGAAAGAAGCGTCCATCATTATTATTACCGCCTACGCCACGGTCGACACCGCCATCCAGGCCATGAAGGAAGGCGCGCAGGAGTATATCGTGAAGCCCTGCAATCCGCAGGAGATTTCGATGCTGGTTGCGCGCATACTGAAGCTGAAGAAATTGCAGAGCGAGAATGCGATTCTGCGCAAGAAGCTCAACCGCCAATATCGCCACTACGACATCATCACCAAGAATCCCCGCATGGAAGAGATTCTTGCCTTGACCCAAGACGTCGCCAGCCTGCGCAGCACCGTGCTGATTCGCGGCGAGAGCGGTACGGGCAAGGAACTCGTGGCGCGAGCCGTCCATTTTTCTGGCAATCGCGCGGAGAAGCCATTCATCGTTGTAAGCTGCGCCGCGTTGACCGAGACTCTGTTGGAGAGTGAGTTGTTCGGCTACGAAAAAGGCGCCTTCACCGGCGCCAATGGACAAGCGAAAGGCAAGTTCGAACAGGCGGATGGGGGCACGATCTTCCTCGATGAAATCGGCGACATCTCTCCCAAACTGCAGGCTGATCTTCTGCGAGTATTGCAGGACCGTCGGTTCTATCGCGTGGGAGGAAATCAGGAAGTCGAGGTCGATGTGCGAATCATCGCTGCCACCAACAAGGACCTTCCCGAGGAAGTGAAACAGGGAAGGTTCCGCGAGGATCTGTACTACCGTCTCAACGTGATCGAGATTCGCCTCCCACCGCTGCGCGAGCGGCGCGAGGATATTCCCCTCCTGGCGGAGCACTTTGTGCAGCACATCTCTTCCGCCTTGGGCAGGGACGTTGGCGGCATCTCTGCCGCAGCGTTAAAGGTGCTCATTGCCCATGATTGGCCGGGGAATGTCCGTGAACTTGAAAACGTGATCGAGCGAGCGATTGTGACCTGTCGCAACGGCACGCTCGACGAGCAGGACTTCTCCTGGCTCCAGCGGAGCGCTGCGTCAGCACAGAATTGGGAAGTCCCCGACGTTCCTCTCGGGGAACTGGAACGCAGGGCCATCGTCGCGGCACTCGAGCGGAAACACGGCAACGTCAAAGAGGCGTCCGCATCTCTGGGTATCGATCGCTCGACACTCTACGACAAGCTTAAACGCTACGAGATCGTGCACTAAGTCATGGCCGGCGCCGGACATCAAGCCCCCAGAAATGTGTCCGCAAGTACTGTGTCCCAGTCGGCCTCGGGTAGCGCATCCATCAGTCCTGGCATGAGCACTCCGCCGTCCGCCAGGGCCGGAGGAGTGTTGGGAGACCGGAGTTGTAGTTGCAGTCGCTCCATTTCCCGGGTCAGCCAACCCTGAACCTCAGGTCCACGCAGCAAATGACGAAGCGTTAACGGGTCGCTCGAACTAAGTCGCGGACGAATCTTCAGATACCAGCCTTGCTTCGAGCCTCCGACGCCAATAACTGCGCCGTCAATGGGTGCACGCACTTGAATCTCATTCCCGTTCTTTTTCATGCACCATGCCGTCTGATTGACCTCGAGTTCTGTGCCCACCTCAGGCATCTCGATGGAGTCAGGATTGCCGACCAGGCGGTCGGCTAATTCATCAAGGCCGACGGTGAATGTGCCGTCCTCGGCTGGCTTCACCCAAGTGTGACCGCGATGGTAGAAACGGTCGCCAGAATAGTTGAGTCCCAAAGAGTGCACCGGCGCTCTGGCGGGTAACACGGCAAACTGCGAGTATTTACTACAGCGACGACAATCAAAGGCGTTGTCGCAGGTCCGCGATATTACTCTACCCGCAAGTTCGTGGCGGCAGCGCCGGTCGGATTCGGGTAATTCTGCAAAGGACGATTTCCAGCACAACTCGACCGCCTGATTGGTGCGAAAGTCACGGGCCGTCCGCCACGCCGCAGAAACGACCGTCGCAAAAATCGTCGCGACGACGGCGAAAAATAAAGATAGAAATACGACATGACCAATGGTCCAATGAAATCCATCAATCCCCGGAAACATGCGTGTTCTCTCCTCTTGACGGCGCGAACAGCGGCAGATACCGATACGACAGCGAGTAGACGATTACCCCGTAGGCGATGACACCGGCGAAGCTTGCAACCTCTTGCCAGCTCGGCGTGTATTGCAGAAACTCGTCGAAGGCCAGAGTGGGCACGGCCAAAGTCTGCACCGTGAGAACGAAACGGTTCAGCAGTACTCCCGCACACGCCAGCGCGGCTGCACTCAGCAGCCATCCCCGGCGCGCTGCGCTCCTGCGATAGGTCAGCAGGAAGGCCGGGAGCAAACCGAAAAGCACAATCTCGGCAAACAGAATCGGCGTGCCAAATGGCTTGTGGCTGTAGTACTGCCACGGAGCAAAGCCCTCTGACGGCGAAGTGAAGTTCAACCAGATGAGGGTGTCAATCGACTTGCCTGCAACATAGAGGGCCAGCAGGACGCCGGAAATAAACCCCAGGCGCCGGAACAATTCCTGTGGCACAAAGCGTCGACCGGTCACCTTCTCCACGGTAGCCGCCACCAGCATTAGAAAGCTCGGTCCCGACGCAATCGCCGACAATATGAATAGGAAGAACGTAGAAGGCCAGATAAAGAAGCCTGTGCGGAACGCGAACGGACGGCCGCGCAACACTCCGTAGAGTCCGCCCAGCGATCCCTGATGAAAAAACGAGAGCAGGGTCCCAACGCCCGCGAGCACAGGCACCAACTTGTGAAGTTGATGTTCAAAGACAAGGAGCGACGGTAGCTTGCGCAACTGGCGGCTCCGCAGCAGGATCGGAACGTATTCCAGGCAGAGCACCAGCAAATAGCAGGAGATGCAGAACGTCACTTCGGTGAGCATGGAGTGCGTATTCGGATGCCAGAAGGTGAACCAGGCCCGCAAGGGCTGGCCGACGTCGATCATCAGGATGGCAACCGCACCGCTATAGCAGATGAAACCGACAACCACGGCCGTATTCAGAATCGGTCGCAGCTCAGAACGCTTCAGAATGTAGACCAGGAATCCGGTGAAGAACGCGCCCGCGCCCAGGGCGATGATCCCCAGATCGAGGAAGATCCAAAGGCCGAAAGCGAATCGATTGTCCATGTTCGTCTGATTGAGCCCGTAGTACAGGCACAAGCCAGCCGCATAGATCCCAACAACGAGCACAATCGCCCAGGGAGCCAGCCAAAACAGGAATCGAGAGAGCGAGGTTCGCTCTTCACCCCGTGCGATCCACCGGCTGTCGGAAAAGACGGCGCTAGCCATGTTGGACCTCCGAACCGGTCTCCGGACCGTGGCCTGATTTGGACTCCGCTAGCGCTCTCACCCATGCCTCCTTCGACTTGTAATAGACTTTCGGTTCCGTGCCGATCCGCGCCAACAAGCGGAAAGCTTCAGGAGAACGCGCGTCTTGAGAGGCGGGATCGTTCCGATCGGCCAGGTTGCCGAAACGGATCGCTCCGGTCGGGCAAGCTTCAACGCAAGCCGGGACATAGTCAGCCGGATCGATTTCTCTCTTGCCCGTGGCAGCGGCCTTCTCTTTCGCTTCATGCAGGCGGGCGTGGCACAGATTGCACTTTTCCACGACGCCTCGCATCCGCACTGCAACGCCCGGGTTCAAACTCTTCTCCATTCCCGCAGGCCACGATGGATCCCACCAGTTGAAATAGCGTGCGTGATAGGGGCACGCGGTCATGCAATAGCGGCATCCCAGGCAGCGTTGTGGCATCTGCATGACAATTCCAGTGGCCTTGTCCACTTCAACGGCTTGCTGCGGGCACACCTTCACGCATGGCGTGTCGTGCTCGCAGTGCATGCACATAATCGGGATGAAGGCCTCGCGCCGGGCTGCTCCCTCCAATCCATTCGAAACCTTACGGACCAGCATCGGCGTCAGACCGGTTCGGACCGTTGCTTGCTGAAGCGGCGGCACATTGTTCTCAGCCGCGCACGCCATCATGCATGAGCCACAGCCGGTGCAGCGGTCCAGATCGATCACCATGCCGTAACGGGCGCTCACGCGTTCCTCCTCTCGGGCGGTTCCCTCAAGCTCGATTCCTTGTACAGTTTCGAAGCCAACGGAGGTAGCACCGGTGCTGGCCAGGTTGCCGACCAACTCTCGGGACGTGCAGAAGTGGCGGCTGTTGGCCAGACCTGCAATTCGCAGCGCAGGCCATCTGGGCGAGAACGCTCGCCGACCCAGACCGCTCCTTTCCAAAGTTGCTCCTCGAACTTCTGGACAGAGTCGAGCTTTGCGACTGATGTCCTATCCCGGCCGATCAAGGTTCCGATCCGCCCGCGAAAGAGGTCTTCGCAACGGGCGTGAATGATTTTCTCCGCCGTGGTGAGAGTGGGATCGATGCTGCTGAGGAATTGTGCGGCACTCTGTACTTCGGCCGGCGCCTTGACCAAACTGGGCGCTACTGCGTAAGTCTCAATCGCCGATGTCGGCGCCGTCGGAACATCAGTGAGTTCTTCCAGAAAGCCCGGCGCGGGAAGCAGCCAGTCTGCCTTGCTCGACCCTCCATCCCATGCAGCAAAGCGGAACACTTCGGCATCCGTCTGACGAGCGAAATCCCAGGGCACGCTGGAATCGATCAAAACTGCGCGCGCACTGGGGATTGCGGCGTCTGCGCCAACGTACGACGTGGCTGGCTTCGATCTTCGCACGATGCCACCGCTTGCTCCAGCAGCACCTAGCACAACATTCAGGGCTGCGATCGCCGGATTGTCATCGTTCGCGATCGCCACAGCGGGAGGGTGTGCGACGATCGTTCGGGCTAGATCACGAATCGCATCTGTAGTGAGTCCCGTCTGAGAAGCCGCATCCACGAGTGTGAGTGGCGGCATTGGGCCGCGTGCCAAGACGAGGCGCTCTTCAAGAAGTACACGCGCCACGCCCGCGGCCAAGGCGGTCTCACAGCCAGCCTGAACGGGTACCCATCGCCACGCCCGCGTGGCAGTCCGGGAAAGCGATCCGTCCGCCTGGATTAATCTGAGTTGGGGACCCGCGCCTGCAACGCGCTCCGCCCACAACCGAGTGAAACGCCCGGGAGGGCCCCAGCCATCCAGCAACGGTGCACCAAAGCTCACAATCGTCTGGGCGTTCTCGAGGTCGTAACCCAGCGCGGACGCGGGCACGCCGCTCCAGGCTTCGTAAGGCGCCAGAGCGCGAGTCTCCCGGCCCAACACTACGCGATAGCTGCCATTCCGCTTTTGATTGAAGGACTCTAAGACCGAAGAAGCCGCACGCCCGGGATATCCATCGATGATTACGACCGGACCCTCACTGCAGGCTTTCGCGAAAGCAGCCTTGGCTTCACTCCAAGAAGAAGTAGTGGCCCGGCGGCGAACCGTCCGTAACCGTTCGGGATGCCAGTTCAGCTGATGCGCTCCAAAACCTAGAGGACACAATGCCCCCCGGCTGATGGGATGACTACTCCCGCCGGCAACCCCAACGGGCCACCCTGCGGCCATTTTTAGCCGCATTCCGCAGCCATTCGGGCACAGCGTGCAAGCCGACTGTTTCACTTCCACCGGACCGCGCGTGGGTTGTGGAATCCACGGCCAGTTCTGACTCCAAATGGAACTGTCATCTAGCAGCTTCCACGGAACCGGTGTGACCACCAGTCCCGCCGCTGCTCCTGCGCTCCACACCAGCAGGTCTCGTCGTGTGACCTTCATTGCTCTCCCTTCACTCTTCTTCCGTCACTCATGGCAACCAAGACAGCCCACCTCGACGTTGTGCCGGCGGTGACAGTCTTCGCAGTCGCTCATCTTCATGCCCTCGTGCGGTGCCCGCCGCAGTCGCGAGATCGAATGCCCCCAAATGTCGCGGCTGTATCCGCTGATCCGGTTCACCTGGTAAACGCGCACCTGATCAGATTCGCCGTAAGTTGAATGGCATTCCGTACACGCTAGACCGGCCCGCTTCACGTGGATCGCGTGCGAAAACCAGACGTTGGCTGGCTGCCGCGCGTACACCAGCCACGGAGTCTCGTGTCCGGGCTTGATGAAGTTGTCGACCAGAGTGGCTTCGGCCTTGCTTTCTCCAATCCGCTCGGAGTGGCAACCCGCGCATTTCTCCATCGCGGGAATTCCGGCAAAGGCCCCGTCTTCGCGAAGGGCGTGGCATTCACTGCAATCCGCGATGCCAGACTTTTCGGCATGCGTCTTATGACGAAACTCGAGCGGTTGCTGCCGTTGTACATAAAGCGCGCGCGGAAACCCAACCCACCCGGCCACCAGCGCGACGGCAAGCCCGAATCCAAAGATGAGAGTGTTCCGCGACATCCTCATTCCTCCACCGTCCAGCCTCTGTTAGAAAAAAAGTGCTGGAACAGGCACACCAGATGCTGCCGCGATAACAACTGCGCCACTCCCCGTACGGGCGAGCCGCCATCACAGCCGGGCGCGTGGGTTTCATGGATCTCGTGTGACAGCCGCTCTCGTTCCTCCGCCTGCCATGCACTGGCCTGTGGACCCGAGACCAGCCCAACCCGTGTTCGGCCAGGCAGTTCCCAGCCCTCGAACAGCCATCCGGCGCCGTAGGGATCGGCGGTGAGCCTTGCGGGATCACTGCGCAAGCGGCTGTTTACTTTTTGAATCATCAGGGGATTCGGAAAGCTCATGGGCCACTCGACTCCGTGGACCGTGAGCGCCAGAGATGGACAATGAGTGCCGTGGAGGGTGACGAACGTGATGCCGTCCACGCTCCCGGTCACATCCGCCAGAAATCCATCAATTCCGATGTGGCACAACCCAGACTCTTCTGCGTCTAACCAGAAGTGGTTCGGTGAGTAAAGAAGATGCGCGGGCGGGTTGACCGCGTGAGGTCGCGCGAGCGACAGATAGGAATCGCAAAAGCGGTAGGTATTGCTCGTGCAGCTGGAGAGTTGCGAATCGCTAAAGGGCACAAGCTTCGTAACCGCCGAAATGCCGCAATACTGCACGAGGATTTCTTCCAGATGCGGACAGCGATTGTGGGGCACAGCGTCCTTCGCAACGAATTCGCATTGCCCGTACTGCGGTGAAGCACAACGCCCGCCGTCAGCCACACCGGGTCCGTCAAGGATCAATTTCTGCACCGGCGCCGCATGGCAATATCGTGCTCGACCTTCTTTAAGAAACGGGCATGCCATGATTCACCTCTGCGATCTCTCGTCGGAGTCTTCTGACTCGGAGGGCTCGACTCGCTCGCCCCCGTCTGCCATCGTCATCCCCAACCCGGGTACGGACAAGCTGTGCGAACCCGCATGCAACATCGCCCGCAGTTCCGAATCGATGTTGTTCATGGAGCGCGCCTCGCGCACTCTGAGGACGATTAAGTCCCAGCACACAGCAACAAACACCATGATCAGGGCCAACACGGTAATCACGCCCAGCGCGTAGTTGGTCATCATGAGCCAGAACGTCCAATTCTCTCCAGCCATGTACGTAACCTCCTTGCCGCTAAAGAACTACGGCTTGTCCAAGATGCAGCAATCCAAGTGCCGTTGAGCAAATGCAACAACTTGCGAGCGAGGTCCTCCCACAGCGTGTTGGAGTTCCCGACACCAGAGTGGGTTTTCCCGACAAGGACGAACAGGGACAGGAAGGACGAGGGCGAAGGGTGCGTAGGCCGAGATGAAAAGACGACACCGAATCGAACTGGTCGAACATTGCCCCAGCAGTTTCCTAGTGCGCTTCGCCCACGTTGTCCGCAGGTTCTCCTGGATCCCGAGCAGAGGTCACCATGATTTCGAACCTGTGTCTCAATCAGGAGATTTCGTTAGGAGCAGTTAGAGGCGCCTAACGGGGGAGCGATGCCGCAGCACGTCCTACGTGAGCACCACAGCCACGGGAAGAGGGCCGCCACTCAAGGCTTTTGCGAGAACGACGATGGGCCGGTGATACTTGTCACGGCTTATTGTGACGTACGTCACAGACAGACAAGGCCGGTACCGACAGAATGGAACTCGTCCAAAGTTGCAAGGAAGCAACACCAGATGCAAACTGTTGCATTCCGAGCTGACACCGTTTGGACGAAGTGAAGGCCAAGAATCGAAATCTCCTCCCTTTTACAGTTGGATGGTTTCTCCCCCCGAGATTTCGCGAATGGCACATCCCCCAGGGCAAGACCAGATTCAAGCTACGGTTGGTTACACAGAGGTGGTATTGACAAAGGTCGTGGCTATATTAGTATGTCGATTAAACTAGTATAGTAACGCGATTCTTCCCCTCTGAAGTTTTCTTGGTTCCTCTTCCCCCTAAGAGGTCTCGAAACTGAGACCTAAGCATGCCGTCTAAAGATAAACAGGGTCACCCCAGGAAGGGTGACTTAGAGGGCGAAGCTTTGGCCACTTTGATCCAATCTTGGGAGGGTCCCCAGCTACTGCCGACGTCGGCGCCTGCGGTGGAAAGCTGGTACGCTGTGCAGACCTATGCAAGGCACGAGAAAATGGTTGAGCATCGCCTTCGGGAGCGCGGCGTCACAACATTCTTGCCCCTGATGACCGAAGTCCATCGCTGGAGCGACCGCAAGAAAGTGGTGCAGTTGCCCCTGTTCGGTTGCTACGTGTTTGCCAAGATCGCCGCGACTAAGGTCGAGCGCCTCCGCGTCCTTCGCGTCGAAGGTGTGTTGTGCCTGGTGGGCAGCGGCAGGGAAGGGACCCCGATTCCCGACAGCGAGATTGAGTCCGTGCGTATCCTGCTCGAAGAGCGTCTACCCTGGAGTTCCCACCCTTACCTCAAGATCGGCCAGCGTGTCCGCATCCGCAGCGGAGCGCTGGATGGAATGGAGGGCGTTCTGGTGTCCCGCAACGGAGATCGCACACTGGTGATCAGCGTGGATGCGATTCAGCGCTCTCTGGCTGTTCGCGTCGAAGGATACGAAGTCGAAGCAGCCTGAGCTTACCCGCCCGTTTCAGGAACTCGTCGGTACAGCCTTGATTCCCGTCGAAAACACAATTGAAACCATGCGGCTACTGGTCGTAAGTCGCGAAATGGCGGCGTTGCGGCCCTTGTGGTCCGTCGTGGAGTCGAATGCCTGGCACGTGGAGACGGCAGCCAGCGCATGGGAGGCGATGGAGAGAGTTCAGTCTGGGGTTGCGCCCCACATCCTGATTTTGGATCTGCCTCGAGGGGATAGCGACAGCCTGCACATTCTGCGATGGCTGCGGCGCCTGCGGCCGGAGTTGCCGATCATCCTGCTGTGCCACGCAGCCGACGCCGCTCACAGGAAAGATGCGATCCGCTTGGGAGCCGACGATGTCCTGGTTCGGCCATTCCAGGACGCGCACCTTGAGAATGCCATCGAACGCCTGGCGCGATTCAAAGATGCGGAACCAGCCGACATTGCCAGCGAGAATATCGAACCTCTGGGCGACGATATGTTCTTTGTCAGCGCCAGCCCGGTCATGCAAAAGCTCCGGAACCAGGCCGAGTTGTTGGCGGAAGCCGATATTCCGGCTCTGATTCTCGGAGAAGAGGGAAGTGGAAAGGAAACGGCGGCCCGCCTGATCCACCGCTTGTCGGTCCGCTCCGGCTTCCGGTTCCTGAAGGTAAACTGCGCGGCTCTGCCCGGGGACCTTCTGGAAGAGGAACTGTTCGGCCTTGAGACGTCCGCTTCGGGTTCAAACCATCCGATTCCTGGGAAGTTCGAGATTGCAGACAAAGGCACAATCTTCATCGACGACTTCACCGAAATGCCAATCCCTCTGCAGGCCCGGCTTCTCGACATGTTGCAGAGCCGCTGCTACGCGCGCCTAGGCAGCAACACCATGCTGAGAGCCGACGTCCGCATTCTGGCCTCAACCAGCGCCAATATCGAACACGCCCTGGCGGCGAAGAAGCTGCGCGAAGATCTGTACTACCGGCTCAGTGATGTCACCATGCATGTGCCTCCTCTTCGCCGGCGCAAAGAGGAAGTTCGAGTGCTGTTACGGCATTTCATGCACTGGCAGGCCAAACACTACGGATTGCCCTCCCGCGAGTTCTCCCCAAAGGTCATTGAAGCCTGTCAAAGCTACTCCTGGCCGGGAAACCTGACGGAACTCAAGACTTTCGTCAAGCGTTTTCTGGTAGCCGGCGAGAGCAACGCAATGCTGGACGAGTTGGATCCGAGGCACCACCGCGGCACGGACTCGGAGCAGGGTGCCCACCATCAGCTGGACGCCAACGGCAATGGAATTGAAACGACAGAAGGGAATTCAAAGTCCCTGAAATCGCTGATCCACGACATCAAGAGCGAAACTGAGAGAAGCGCCATCGGCGTGGCGCTGGAAAAAACTGGATGGAACCGCAAGGCTGCCGCTCGCCTATTGAAGGTTAGTTATCGCTCACTGTTATACAAGATCGAGCAGTACCACCTGAAGTCTCCGGACTCCTTCATGTCCCCGATTCCGGGGGGCTCTGCCTCGCTGTCCGGACCTGGGACCAAGGGCAAAGTAAGTTGAGCAGTACTCAAGTGAAATCTAGACAGATTTGCCAGGGAGCGGCCATGACAAGAATCCTGGGTGCCTTCTCAGTAAGACGATGGACCATCGCATCGGCATTCGTGGTGCTGACGAGTGGACTCTGGAGCCAGACTGCGCCTGTCGACACAAGTGCCTCCGCAAGCTCGGCCTCGCCGACCTCGGTGTCGAAACCACACGATGACAGTTTCGTGATCGGCAATGACGACGTGCTGGCGATCAACGTGTGGAAGGAGCCCGATCTCTCCCGGTCCATTCCGGTCCGATCGGATGGCAGGATCTCACTTCCGCTGGTGGGAGAAGTACAAGCAGCGGGTCAAACACCCCTCAAGCTGGAAGCGGACATCGCCAACCGGCTCAAGAGCTACATTTCGGAGCCCGAAGTCACGGTGATGGTGCAGCAGATCAACAGCCAGAAATTCAACGTCTTGGGGATGGTCGTGCGTCCAGGCTCTTATGTGCTGGCGAACTCGGCGACGGTTCTGGATGCGATCGCTCTCGCGGGCGGCTTCCGAGATTTCGCCAAGCAGAAGTCGATCTACGTCTTGCGTCAAAATGCAGATGGCACGCAGGCGCGGCTGCCCTTCAACTACAAGGAAGTCATTAAGGGCGTCAACGTCGCTCAGAACGTGAAGCTGCAGGCGCGCGACACCATCGTTGTACCGTGAGGGACGCCATGCCAAGAATCATCTTTATAGGCGTGGTATTGCTGGCCGCTGTGCCTGGCTGGGCGCAGGCGACGAACGCGGACGCCTCGACGAGTATTGAGGACCGCATGTTTACGCCGCCGCCGGTGAGCGGGCGAGCTTATTCGGTTGCGCTGGACTCCGAAGAACGCGCGAATCTCTTGCGCTATGGCCTTGCATTCAGTAGTGGCTATAGCGACAACGTGCTGGGAGCAACGACCGGACACGCGGTGAGCGACATCAATTACTCGGTCTGGCCGACAATTGGTCTCGACAAGACGACTACGCGGCTCCATTGGGATCTGACCTATGCGCCGGGGTTCACGTTCTACCAGCGCACAAGCGGTAGAAATGAAGCAGATCAGTCCGCGTTGATCAGCATGCAATACCGGCTCAGTCCGCACGTCACATTCAGTGCCCACGATACTTTCTCGAAGAGCTCCAGTGTGTTCAACCAGCCCAACCTGGCAACGGGTTCCGTGTTTGGCGGAACGCAGGGACCGAACGAATCGGTGGTCGCGCCGCTTGCCGATCGACTGGGGAACTCCGGCAATGTTGGGATCACGTATCAGTACAGCGCCAACGACATGGTCGGCGCGGGCGGCACGTTTAGCAACCTGCATTATCCCAACACATCGCTGGTGCCTGGACTGTCGGCCTCGAGCTCGCAAGCTGGTTCAGCGTTCTATACACATCGCCTCTCGAGGCAGCACTATGTCGGCGTCACTTATCAGTACCAGCGCCTGACGTCTTATCCGGGCGGTGTCAACGACGAAACCCAGGCGCATTCCGTTTTCCTGTTCTACACGGCCTATCCCACGCAGCGATTTTCGATATCGTTCTTCGGAGGACCGCAGCTCTCGGATACCGTACAACCCTCCGTTCCGTCATTGAAACTCCCGGCATTTTCCTCACGGGGTTGGGCACCTGCCGGCGGCGTCAGCCTTGACTGGGAAGGCCACTTCGTTAGCGGGGCCCTCAGCTACTCGCACGTGGTCAGTGGAGGTAGCGGGCTGATTGGCGCAGTGCGGCTCGATAACGCGAGCGCCAACCTCCGGCTACAGTTCACCCCGAACCTGACTGCATCGGTCGCGGGGTTCTACGCCAATAATAATGTGCTGGGGAATGCCGTCAGAGTGGCCAACGGGCACACCAACTCAGGGACGGCGGCTCTGAATCGTCGTATCGGCGAACACTTCAGCTTCCAACTCGGCTACACCCGCTTGCACCAGACCTACAACATCCCGATTATTGCCGGGACTCCCGATACTAATCGCGAATTTGTATCGATTTCCTACTCCTTCACCAGACCACTGGGGAGATAGTTCTATGGTTGACGATCTCGACGAGAAAGAAGCTGCACCGATTGACCTGCAGCACTATTTGGGGCTGATCCGGCGACGGCATTTGCACTTCCTGATCCCGCTGTTTCTGGGATGGCTCGTGGTGTGGGCGGTGAGCTGGGTCTTGCCGCCACGCTACAGCTCGGGCACGCTGATTCTGGTCGAGCAACCCACCATGCCCAAAGATTACGTCACGCCCAACGTGAACGATGACCTGCAGCGGCGGATGCAAAGCATCACGCAGCAGATTCTCAGCCGCACACGTCTGCTGCACATCATCGATGACAAGCACCTGTACGGCGACAATCGCGCACGGCTAAACCCCGACGCGCAGGTTGAGCGTATGCGCAAGGACATCGAGATTGAGCTGGTGCGTGACCCGCAAAGCAGGGGAGTAAACGCATTCAACGTCTCCTACACCGCGGGCGATCCGTATATCGCGCAGCAGGTAACCAGCCAGCTTACCGACCTGTTCATCAGCGAAAATCTGGAAGTTCGTCAGCAACAATCGGAAGGCACTACGAAGTTCCTGGAGGGCCAGTTGGAGGCGGCTCGGAAGAGCCTGGCCGAGCAAGAAGGAAAGATTCGCGAGTTCAAGGGACAGCATGTAGGAGAGCTGCCAGCACAACTCGAGAGCAATCTGCAGATCTTGAGCGGCATGCAATCGCAGTTGCGGACGGAAGAAGATGCGCTCAACACAGCCAAGCAGCAGCGCGTGTACCTGCAGTCGTTAGCCGCACAATACCGCAGCTTGAAGGTGGTGTCGCCCGTGGCAGACGGTGCCCCCGTCGGCTTAGCTGCGATTGATCAGGAGTTAGATCGCCTGAAAGCTCAATTGGCCGATCTCAGCTCGCACTACACGGATCGCCATCCCGATGTTCGCCAGGTAAAGGACCAAATTGCCAAGACGCAACGCAGGCGTGACCAGCTCGTTGCGGAGGTGCAGTCGGGTGGAAGTGGCGCCTCAGCCGACGGCGCGACCCAACCTTCTATGCTGGCTCAGCTGCAAAGTCAGTTGCAGTCGAACCAGGTCGAGATTGCGAACCGCGAGCGTTCCATTGCCGACCTCAAGACAAAAGTGAACGAATATCAAGCCCGTCTGAACCAGGAACCGGTGCGCGAACAGCAGTTGGCCGATTTGACCCGTGGCTACGAGCAATCGAAGGCCAACTACGATGAGCTGTTGAAGAAGAAAAACGAATCTGCCATGGCCACCAGCATGGAACTGCTGCAACAAGGCGAACGCTTCCGCGTGGTCGATCCGCCCAGTCTGCCGACCAAGCCCGATTTCCCAAATCGGTTGAAGTTCTGCGAGATTGGGCTGGGGATAGGATTTGTTTTGGGCGTGCTCGTGGCGGGAGCTTTCGAATTCGCTGACGATCGCCTTTACAGCGAGAAAGAAATCAAGAAGCTACTTCCAGTACCGGTGATTTGCGAAATTCCAGTCGTCAAGACTCGAACCGAAGAACGATCACTGAGTGCGAGAGTCTGGCGAGACTGGGCGATGACCGCGGTGGTCGCCGCGATCATTGTTGCTGGCTCGCTTTTCAGCTATCTCCGCGGCTAGAGTTTAAAGGCTAATGTATAAGGACTTCTACAATCTGAAGCGGAATCCTTTCGAGATCACTCCGGATCCGTCTTTTCTGTACCCCACCAAGCGCCACAACGAGGCCCTGGCCGCTCTTTACTATGGTGTGCGCCGGCGCAAGGGGTTCGTGGTCATAACGGGCGAAGTCGGCACCGGGAAAACGCTGCTGGTCCGCTGCCTGCTTGAAGTGCTGCATGGGGCCAATATCGCATATGCGTACGTATTTAACCCGCGTTTGACCCCAACGGAATTTCTGCAATACATCGCAGGAGACTTCCGCCTTCCCACCGCAGGAAAATCCAAGAGTGAGCTGCTGCTCAGCCTGAGCGATTATCTGATCGCACGCTATCGTCAGAATCTGGCGACCGTCCTTGTGGCGGATGAAGCACACCACCTCTCCGCCGAACTGCTTGAGGAGATTCGCCTTCTTACTAACCTGGAAACGCCGCGGGAGAAGTTGCTGCAGATCCTGCTGGTGGGCCAACCGGAGTTGGATGAAAAGCTTGACTCGGTTGATCTGCGACAGCTTAAGCAGCGCATTGCAATGCGGTCGTACCTCGGTGCGCTAGACCTCGACGAAACCCGCGGTTACATCGATTGCCGTCTGCATGTGGCCGGATGTACGAGTTCTGCTGAACTGTTCCCAACGGAAACGGTCGGCGAAGTGCACCGGCAATCCCGTGGGATCCCTCGGTTGATCAATACGCTCTGCGAGAACGCGCTCATTCACGGATACGCCGTGCAGTCGAAAAGCATCACTCCCGAGAACATAAAGGAAGTCGCCGCAGACTTCCGGCTGAACGTAGTGCATCCATCGAACAGCGTGCCAGCAGGACAAAACGGACATTCAGCGGAAGTCGAGCGAGCGGCAAAGACGCTCCTGGACCTTTATGCGTCTTTGCGCAATGCCCAGGAACTCGAGCCAGACATGAGTGTGACGGTTGGCGCCGGAGCGAGGAAACAATGAGCCGTATTTTTGACGCGTTACAAAGATCCGGAACAGAGCAAAGCGGAGTCGAATACCCTGACACGGTTTCAGTGGTGACCAAGGTGTTTGAAGCACCCGTGGAAAAGGAAGCTCCAGCCAGCACAACCCCGGAGTTTCCAACCAAAGAGGTCTGCGTCACTGCGCCAACTCGGTTAGTGTTCTTCATCGAACCGGAAAGTCTTGCAGCCGAAAAGTTCCGCTTGCTTGGAGTCCGGCTCCGGCAACTGCAACAGAGTCGCCCCATCAAGAAAGTACTTGTGACCAGCACGATCGCCGAAGAAGGGAAGAGCATGGTGTCAGCCAACCTGGCCTGCGTGCTGGCTCGAAGGAAGAGGCAGAGGGTTCTGCTGATTGAAGGCGACCTGAGGAGGCCCGTCCTGGCCCAGCAGTTTGGACTGGGAAAGTTGGAGGGGCTGACCGAGTGGCTGCGCGGAGACGCGGAGTCGGCCGGCAATATCTATCACCTCGAGGGCCCGGACTTCTGGCTGATGCCGGCCGGTCATCCACCCACAAATCCTCTGGAACTCATGCAGTCCGCACGCCTTTCTGCCCTGATGGGACAGGTTACAACCATGTTTGATTGGATCATCGTGGACTCACCTCCGCTGCTCCCACTTGCAGATACCACCGTTTGGGCGCGACTGACCGATGGCGTTTTGTTGGTAGTTCGAGAAGGAAAATCGGAAAAAACTCCGCTCCAGCGCGGTCTCGAAACCCTCAAGAAAGCCGAAGTGCTCGGGGTCGTATTGAATTCCAGTTCCAATGGAAGTCATCACAACTACTATCAGCGCTATGCCTCCGCAGCCAAAGAGGCAAGGAACGTCGAGACATAGTCTTCTTAACCAATCCAGCGGAAATGTCCTCCCCAAGTATTGCCGCGCGTAAGCCTTTGTGTGTTCATTTCTAACCGTTGAAAAGAAGCGAGGAGAAGAAGTCGTGAATTTGCGACGCTCACTTGAAGATGCAGGTGATGGCCTGTTTGCCACGGATCTTGGGCCGTTGGCCACTCGCGGCGTTCTCAGCGAAGAGTGGTTTCACCGGATGATTTCAATCGAAAGAAAACGGACGGAGCGGTCGCACAAACCGTTCCTGTTGATGTTGTTGGACATAGGGGACGAGATATCGGCCAACAACGGAAGGGAGAGCCTGGGCAAGATTCGGGATGTTCTTTCTCTGGCAACCAGAGAGACAGATGTCGTCGGCTGGTACAAGAACGGCCTTGTCGTCGGTGCGATGTTCACAGAAATCGATTTAGAAGAGAAGAAGCACATCTTGAACACCGTGCAGGCGCGAGTGAGTCGCGCCCTCGAGAACACTCTGAGTCTTGAGCAGTTCAATCAGATCAGCATCTCGTTTCACTGGTTCCCCGAAGAGTTGCAGCAGATCACATCGCGTAGGCCGAACGTACCAGTGCTCTATCCCGACCTTGCGAGACGGGATCAGACTCGAAAGCTCTTCCACATCCTGAAGCGGGCAATGGACGTTCTCGGAAGTCTCGTTGCCCTTATCCTGGGGAGCCCCATCTTTGCCTGTGTCGCACTGGCGATCAAACTGACGTCCAAAGGGCCCGTCTTCTTTCAGCAGCAACGTGTCGGCCAATATGGCGCCCCGTTCCCCCTACTGAAATTCAGATCGATGTATGCCGACAACAACTGCAACCTGCACAAAGAATATGTTCTGCAGCTGATCGCAGGAGTCGCAGAAAAGAAGCCCAGCAACGGCAATGGGCAGAGCGTCTACAAGCTCACCAGCGATCCGCGGGTTACGTCCGTCGGAGCATTTTTGCGCAGGACCAGCCTGGACGAACTCCCCCAGTTCATCAACGTGCTGAAAGGCGAGATGTCACTGGTTGGACCTAGGCCCCCGATTGACTACGAAGTGGATAAATACGACCTGTGGCATCGGCGGCGGGTGATGGAAGCCAAGCCGGGCATCACAGGCCTGTGGCAGGTCAACGGCCGCAATCAAATAGCCTTCGATGAAATGGTCCGGCTTGATCTCATGTATGCCAGGTCGTGGTCTCCCTGGCTCGACCTCAAAATTCTGTTGCGCACACCGCGAGCCATGGTCTCAGGGGCTCACTAAGCGCAGAAGGAGTGGAACTTCGATGTCTTCGAATAACGGCGCACTAGCAACTCTGGATTCCCCTATACAGCGACCCCCAACTCCACGGATGAGCAGCACGATCAGGTTCGGGGTCGTCGGGTATGGCTATTGGGGGCCAAACATTGTCAGAAATCTGCAGGGCATGAGTGGCGTAGAGATCACAACGGTATGTGATAAGAGTTCCGCGGCCCGCAAGAGGGTTCACAAGAATCACCCTCAGATTTACGTCACGACGGAACCCTCCGAGGTAATGAGCTCACCTGAGGTTGACGCAGTAGCGATTGTCACCCCAGTTTGGACGCATTTTGAACTCGCCAAAGCAGCTCTTGAGAATGGCAAGCACGTCTTCGTTGAGAAGCCGTTTACCAGCAACACTCGTCAGGCGGAAGAGCTGATCGAGCTCGCTCAAAAAAAGAATCTGAAGATCATGGTGGACCACACCTTCCTATTCACAGGTGCCGTTAGGAAAATCAAGCAGATTGTGCAGGAAGGTCTGCTGGGTAAGCTTTATTACTACGATTCGACCAGGGTAAACCTGGGCCTCTTCCAGCATGACATAAACGTCGTCTGGGATCTCGCGCCTCACGACCTGTCAATCTTGGATTACGTAATTGCGAGCAATCCTGAAGCTCTGGTTGCAACCGGTCAGAAACATCTGAACGGCTTCGAAGATATTGCATTCATCACCCTCTACTTCCCTGACTCGGTCATTGCGCATGTCAACGTGAACTGGCTCTCACCGGTGAAAGTCAGGACAACCCTAATCGGCGGCGAAAAGAAAATGCTGGTTTGGAACGATCTCGAAGCCGACGAAAAAATCAAGGTGTACGACAAGGGAGTAGACATGAACAGCCGTGAGGGCGTTTACGAGCTCCTGGTGAGCTACCGCTCTGGCGACATGTGGTCTCCGCACCTGGAACAGGCTGAAGCGCTGCGCCACGAACTCTCATACTTTATCAAGTGCATCGAAGATGGCTCGAATCCGATCAACGATGGAGCGGCTGGGCTGCGCATAGTCCGAATGCTCGAAGCGTCTACGAAGTCGCTGCGCAAGAGAGGCGGACTCGTGTATCTCTGATCCCAATATTTGAGCCTAAGACCGCTACACAATTTGGTTTGTGTGATGGAGAAAGTATGACAACCAATAACGGCGACCATGCTCTTAACCCTTATCTGTGCGTTGCGCCGGATGTGAAACTGGGGCGCGGCGTCAGACTCTCGAAATTCATAAACCTTTACGGGTGCGAAATCGACGAAGACACCAAGATCGGTGCCTTCGTTGAGATCCAGAAGAACGCGTTCGTGGGGAAACGATGCAAGATTTCGAGCCACAGCTTCATCTGCGAAGGCGTCACGATTGAAGACAACGTGTTCGTTGGCCACAACGTCGCCTTCATCAACGATTCGTACCCGAGAGCAACAACAGCGGACGGCGGCCTGCAAACTGAGTCTGACTGGAAAGTTGAGAAGACGCTGGTGAAGAGGGGAGCCTCGATCGGTTCGGGGTCGACGATTCTTTCGAACGTCACCATTGGCGAGAACGCCATTGTCGGTGCCGGTAGCGTAGTTACCAGAGACGTTCCACCGAACAGCGTTGCCTACGGAAATCCTGCGCGAGTCCATCGCCACATCGATCAGCCCATGGAGGTTACAAAGTGAGCGTCAACAGCATTCCATTTCTTGATCTTGTCACTCCGCACGTGGAACTCGAGCAACAGCTTACAGCAGTTTTTCAAAGAGCTCTCCGGACTGCCGGCTTCATCGGCGGCCCCATGGTGGAGGAATTCGAGCGGGCGTTTGCTGCCTTCTGCGGCACACAGCATGCCGTCGGTGTCGGCAGTGGAACCGATGCAGTGCGTTTTGCGCTAATGGCAGCCGGTGTGCGTTCTGGTGACGTAGTGGTGACAGTGCCAAACACGTTCATCGCGACGACTGAAGCCATTTCGCAGGCCAGTGCTATTCCCGAGTTCGTTGATATCGATGAACGCACCTACAACATGGATCCGGAAAAGCTTCGGCAATACCTCGAGACACAGTGTGCCATCTCGGGCGACGGCAAGCTGGTGAGCAAACGCAGCAATGGGCCGGTTACCGCCATTGTCCCGGTTCATCTGTATGGCCAGATGGTGGATATGGATCCGATTCTTGAGCTGGCGGAGCAGTATCGCCTGATTGTGATCGAAGACGCTTGCCAAGCCCACGGTGCCGAGTATTTCTCGCGCAAACACAACCGTTGGTTTAAGGCCGGCTCGATGGGCCGAGCCGCCGCCTTCAGCTTCTACCCGGGCAAAAACCTAGGAGCCTGTGGAGAAGCGGGAGCAGTCACGACTAACGACACGGCGATCGCCGCTAGAATCCGTATGATCCGCGATCATGGTCAGGCCAAGAAGTACTACCATGACGTCGAAGGTTACAACGGCCGGCTCGATGCGATCCAGGCTGGACTTCTTTCGGTAAAGCTTCGCCACCTAACCCAATGGAACCAGCTGCGACGCGCGGCCGCCGAGCGCTACGACCAGCTCTTCGCGGACGCCGAGTGCGTTGTGACGCCTTTCGTTCCGTCGTATTCTCGGCCCATCTACCACCTCTACGTAATACGCACAGCAGACCGAGTCGGCTTGCAGGAACATCTCAGCAAAGCGGGAATCGGTACCGGCATCCACTATCCAATTCCGCTTCACGTGCAAAAAGCGTATGAGAACCTTGGGTACATGAAGGGCGATTTTCCCATCACGGAGAAAACAGCGCCTGAGATCATGTCATTGCCCATGTTCCCCTCTCTCGGTCCAGACCAACAGGGGAAGGTGGCCAGCAACATCAAGGACTTCGTCGGAGCCTCGGTTTCTTAGAGGGATGTATCGGGACCAAGCGAGAGCAATCGGCGACCATGGGAAGAGCAATCAAGACCATTCAGGACGTGGTGAAATGGGGCCTCTGCACTGGCTGCGGCGCCTGTTTTTCAGCGTGCACGGAGGGTGCCGTAAGCTTGGTAGATATTGAATCAGTGGGCATTCGACCTCGTTTCGATACCCAGAGCTGCGCCGCATGTACCTCGTGCCTCACAATTTGTCCTGGCTACCAACTCGATGCCTCACTTGCTACCGGCCCCATCGCCCAACGGAGAGACGCGGAGCACGAGTTCGGCGGAGTCCTTGAGGTCTGGGAGGGGTACGCGGCCGACCCTAAGGTCCGGTTCAAGGCATCGTCCGGTGGAATCCTGTCTGCTTTGGCGCTGTACTGCCTCGAACGTGAGAACGCAGCCTTTGTGTTGCACTCGGGAATGGACAGGAACAGTCCCTGGACCAACAAAACAGTTCGGAGCCGCACGCGCGAGGACATCCTAGCCTGCACGGGGTCGCGGTATGCTCCCGCATCACCGTGCGATGATCTGAAAGCAATTGAAAACAGCGATCGGCCTTGCGTGTTCGTCGGAAAGCCATGCGACGCTGCGGCCGTCATGATGATGCGCACCACGCGTCCGCAACTCGATCGCAAACTCGGGCTGGTATTGACATTCTTTTGTGCCGGCACGCCGAGCACGCGCGGAACTCTGGAACTTATAAAGTTGCTCGACATGGAACCTTCTCAGGTCAGCGCCGTGCAGTATCGCGGGGAAGGCTGGCCGGGTAGTTTCAGGGTTCGTGGGGACGGAGCCACGGAGAAGTCGATCTCCTATGATGAATCCTGGGGCCGACTTACGAAGCATCGCCCCCTTCGCTGCAATATCTGTCCGGATGGCCTGGGGCGCATATCTGATATTGCGTGCGGGGACGCTTGGGAGCAGCATAAACGCAATCCTGAGGATCAAGGTCGTTCCATCATCCTAGTGCGGACTAAGCGGGGTCAGGAAGTTCTGCGCCGGGCGGCTGCGGCTGGCTACGTCCAGATCGAACCGGCTACGGCCTCGTCTGTCTTTGAAGCGCAGCCTAACTTGCTCCATCGGAGGCGTGAATTATTTGGCAGACTGCTTGCGATGAAGCTGACCTTGACGCCTACGCCGCAGTTTACCGGTTTTTCCCTGTTCCACAGCTGGATCCGCCTGCCGCTGTCGGAACGATTACGTACCATAGCCAGCACGCTTCGCCGCATCAGACTGCGTGGCTGGTGGCAGCCCCGCATCGGTGATGAGCAGCTACATCCCTCCATGACGACACGCATCGTACGCTCCTATGCGCAGTCCGAGGTATTGCTCAAGACTGATTCTGTGAGGTGACAACGATGTGCCGCAGTGACGCATGTATAGCTCATGAGTATTAAGCGAATCGATCGCGGGATTACTCTCAGTCTGCACGCGCTGGTGCGCGGCCTGAAATTGCGCCCCAGGCCCCGCTTGCCGGTTCTGATGTATCACAGCATCGGGAACGACAGCAGGCCGGGCCACCCCTACTACGAAACCAATACCTCGACGGAGGTATTCCGAAGCCACCTGCAATATCTGAGTGAGAAGGGCTTCACCGTTATTGACGTTAACGAGATCGGTACGGCAATTGATTCGGGGCGGACCAAACAGAGGGTTGCGATTACATTTGACGACGGCTTCCGTGATTTCCATTCCAACGCCTTGCCCCTTCTGACGGAATTCAGATTCAAGGCGACCATGTATGTGATATCTGCCATTCCTGACGAAGGCCGGGTCCGTCTGCATGGCAAGGAATTGATGACTTGGAATGAAATACGAGAAGTTCATCGCCATGGCATCTCAATCGGTTCGCACACTGTGAATCACCCCGAGCTTGATGCAATGACGCCAGACGCGATTGAGTACGAATTACGTGTGTCGAAGGCTACGATAGAAAACAAGCTAGGCGCCCCGGTGCAATCGTTTGCCTATCCGTTTGCTTTTCCCGAAACCCAAAAGGTTTTTACGCAGCGCCTGAGGGACATGCTCCAAGAAGTTGGATACAAAAATGGGGTGACGACGAGCATAGGAACGGTTTCCGCCGCCCACGACCGTTTTTTTTACCCGCGGCTTCCCGCGAATTCCTTTGACGACATTCGCTTCCTTGAAGCCAAACTTACTGGCAGTTACGACTGGATGCACCTGCCGCAATACCTCTTCAAAAGAGGCAAAAGTTTGCGCAAGAATGTTGCTTCCTGGGAGTGGGCATAGACCCGAATGGATCTCTCAATCATAATCGTCAACTGGAATTCGGCCGAATATACGGTTTCGTGCGTATCCAGCATTAATGCTCAAACGAAAAGCTTGGAATTCGAGATCATTGTCGTTGATAACGCATCCGCGGACGATTCGTGTCGGGTAATTCTAGAGCGCTGCCCATCCGTCAAACTGGTTCGCAGTTCGCAGAACATTGGCTTCGCCCGGGCGAATAACTTGGGGTTCCAGCATTCCTCAGGAAGAATTCTTCTGTTCGTTAATCCGGATACGGAATTGTGCGGTCCCGCCGCTAATCTGATGTATGCGTGCCTCGACTCCTCGGCGGATATCGGGGTCTTGGGCTGCCGCCTCCTGAATTCTGACCTGAGCGTCCAGACGAGTTGTATCCAGCCCTTTCCGACAATCCTGAATCAGGTCGCCGACGCCGAGCTTCTCAGAGAGCGCTTTCCCGGGCTGAAGTTATGGGGCATGCGTCCTCTTTTTTGTACCAACCGCGGAAAACCGGTTACGGTGGATGCGGTATCAGGGGCCTGCCAGATGATTAGAAGGGAAGTCTTCGAGAAGGTCGGATTATTCAGTACGGACTACTTTATGTACATGGAGGACATTGAGCTCTGCTACAAGGTCGGGGAGAGCGGGAAAAGGGTTTGTTATCTCGGCTCGGCCACCATCGTGCATCACGGGGGGCAAAGTTCCAAGCGACGCGGTGCAGAGAACTTTTCCGGCCCCATGATGAAAGAGTCTATGCTCAAGTTTCTGCGAAAGAGCCGAGGCCCAGTCTATGCCGGGCTTTATCGTCTTTCGATGTTTTGGGTTTCGGTGCTTCGGGTCGGCGCCTTGGCAGTGTTATTGCCCATCCCCTCCGCGCAGCGTGATAAAGACTCCCTGTGGTGCTCGTTGATCAAATGGTTCAAGATTCTGCGCTGGAGCGTCGGATTGGAAGCCTGGACTCGGCAACAAGGTAGCGCTCCATCCAATCTGTGTGTCAGTGGGGAGTGAGAGTGGCAGACCAATCTAACCAAGTTCGATACGTCGTAATTACTCCGGCGCGCGATGAAGCGCGGCATATCGCCGAGACCATCATGTCCGTCGTCCATCAAGCCGCCCGCCCCGTGGAGTGGGTGATTGTTGATGACGGCTCGACCGACGGGACCGGCGAGATCATTGATCGATTTGTGGCCCAGCACTCCTGGATCACAGCGGTGCACCGCCCCAATCGAGGTGCGCGCGAGAATAACATCGGCGCCATCGAGGCTTTTTGTGACGGCTACCGCGCCTTGAAATCATCCGACTGGGATTTCCTCGTTAACCTAGACGCCGACCTCAGCATGGCGACCGACTACTTCGACAGGTGTCTCGATGAGTTTCGCAAGGATCCAGCGCTGGGAATAGGTGGCGGGCTGCTCTACCACCTCGAAAATGGAGTCGTAAGAATGGAAACCGGTCCTCTGTTCCACGTTCGAGGCGCCACCAAGATATATCGGCGTGCGTGCTGGGAGGCGATGGGCGGCCTCAGGTTGGGCCCTGGGTGGGACACGATCGATGAGCTCAAAGCCAATATGCTGGGATGGCAAACGCGTTATTTTCCCAATGTCAAAGCCCAACATCTCCGGCCCACTGGTGCGGCAGAGGGGGCCTGGCGGGACACTGTGAAGAACGGTCAAGCCGAGTATTTTTCGGGCTATCACCCGCTCTTCATGCTGGTCAAATGCCTCAAGAGGGCGATTCAGAGGCCGTATATCATCGGCGCCGCCGGACTCTTTTGGGGATTTGCATGCGCATACCTCAAGAGAAGTCCGAAAGTAGAAGATCGAGCCCTGATCGATTACGTGAGGAAGCAACAGATGCGGCGGCTCTTGCTGCAGGACAGCATCTGGAAATGAATCGAGATGGCTACGGAAACCTGTAACCCTACTGATCACTAAAGCCATTCATGGGACTCATCGTTGCAATTGACCTAGTCGTGGTCGGCGCGCTTGTGGCCATCGCCCTCACCAAGGGCTTCGAGCAGGCACTGCCGTTATTTGCTTTTATCCTCATCTTGGCCCCAGGGGAATCGACTATCCCGCTGCCGGGACTATTTGACTTGACTACGCAACGAGTCGCAATCATGACGCTGGGCGTCCTCTACTGTGCAGTGGGAAACAGGAACGTCGAAGCTAAGAAGTACGGCGTACCGCTAGGATATCTACTTCTTTTCACCCTGGGCTGGAACCTCGTCTCTACGATGAATTCAGTGGTCTTTACAACAAGTCTAAAAACAGTGTTTTCTAATATATTCGACTTTTATTTGGTTTACTACATCTTCACGAAGACCGTATCTGATGCGCGAACGGTTCACAGGATTCTGATTGCGTTTGTTTCTGGACTGACCATTTGTTGTGTGTTTGGCTGGTGTGAGGCGTATCTAAGCTGGAGGATTGTCGACCTATTCCCGACTACTGCATATCGATTTACGCCGGGTCAAGATGGTTTGATGGAGGATGCGGGTGACCGCATCCGATCCACTTTCCCCCACGCCATACTGTTTGCCAATGGTCTAGCCTTGGGCATACCCATGGCGCTCTATCTCTTGACCTTGGCTAAGAGCAGCCTGCAAAAAGTGTTTCTAGGTGTTTCAATCCTGCTGATGTTCTGGAATATATACAAAACTATGAGTCGTGGGCCCTGGCTGGCGCTGGTGATCTCCCTCATCCTCTTGCTGCTCTTAGCGCAACGCAAGATTCGCAGGTACCTGCTTGTTATCGCTGTTTTAACTATATCGGTACTGGTGATTAGGCCCGGTGTTTGGGAGACTCTAAAAAACACCTATTTTGAGACTTTCGATCCCGATTCGGCGCGTGGAGAATCCTATGAATACAGGTACACGCTTATGCGCGTCGGTAGGGAGGCGCTCGCTAAAGACCTTGGCCGTGCAGCCTGGGGATTCGGACCCGAATCGTTTTATTACTTGGGTTTCACAGGGGAAGATCCCGACACGGGTCATACGGTGAAGTTCGACAGTTGCGACAGCGCCTTGGTTGAGTTGATGGTTGACACAGGTTACATCGGTCTCTTGCTAGTGATTGTCCTTCTGTCAAAAGCTACTTTAGTTTCATGGTGGGGGTTTATGCGGCTGCCGAAACGCGAAAACTCGATCTGCCTACTATTCTTCATCAATCTAGTCGCATATAGCTTCATGATGATGAGCGTCATGAATTTTGGGTGGGGCCAACAGACCCATATGCTTTGGATGATACTAGCTGTTTCCGTTGTGTATCCGCACCTGGCGGGCGCCAAAGCGTCTTCCAAGAACGATGTGGTTGTCGCCTCGCGACAAACTGGATGGGAAGTAGCCGGAGTAGCCTCGCTCTGAAGTTCATTTGACTCTTTCGTGGAACCGATCGCGACTTGCCCATCGCGTTTGCTGGAAGGCAAGGCTTTTCAGCTTGGTCTCACAGATCGACAAACCTTACATGAGTTCGCGATGAGCGAGAAACTGACGACTAGAGTCATTTCGAGTGTTTCCGAGGTCGAGGAGATACGGGACATTTGGTCTGGCTGGCGGCAGCATCCAAATTCGGACATGGAGTTCTACCTCAATACACTTCGCGCCCGGCCCGATTTCCTGCGACCGCACGTCATATTGGTTAACCGAGGCGGATGCCCTGAGGCGATGCTCGTCGGGAGACTAGAACTGAGGAGGGTCGAAGCAAACCTGGGCTATGCGAAGTTGCTCAACAAAAAGAGACGGACACTAACTTTCCTATACGGAGGCTTATTGGGGACTTTATCCCCAGAAGGCAGCAAGGCTTTGGTCCGCGACGTCATGAATTCTCTCTCTCAGGGAGAGGCTGACCTAGCCTATTTCAATAACCTCAAGGCGGATTCGCTCCTGTACGGCGCCGCAATTAAGCTGCCCGGTCGTTTGAGCCGTGACTATTACCCCAGTCTACAGCTCCATCGCAGTATGACGGTCCCCGGGAGCATGGAGGAGTTCTATCGGCGGCTTTCTGCGAAGGTACAAAAAAACCTGAAATGGCAGGCCAAGAAACTAATCCAGGAATACTCCGGCAATGTTAGCGTTCGTTGTTTCCGAGAAGCCGGGGACTTAGAGCGAATGATTCAGGACGTCGAGGGAATCGCCAGCAAGACCTACCAGCGCGGCCTCGGGGTAGGATTTGTTGACAATCCAGAAATGCGTCGTCGCCTTTCATTAGAGGCTGAGAAGAACTGGCTTCGCGGATACGTCCTCTACGCCCAAAATGTTCCTGTGGCGTTTTGGATTGGCACCCTTTACCTTGGAACCCTTCATAGCGAGTATATGGGCTACGACCCCAGCCTTGGGAAGTACTCACCCGGAATGTTCTTGATCGTGAAGGTCATTGAAGAGTTCTGTAATCATAATGGCAAAAGGGATCAGCTCTCCAAGATCGATTTCGGCCCTGGTGACGCTCAGTACAAGGAAGTCCTCGGCGATCTTGAATGGAACGATGCTTCGCTGTACATCTTTTCCCCAAGACTCAGGGGAGTGAGCCTTAATTTGATGAGGGTGCCCTTCGCCATGCTGGAGCGTGCTGCCCGGAGAGCACTCGAGCAAACTGGATTGTTGAATCGTGTTAAGAAACTTTGGAGACTCAAATCAAACGAGAAGCGGGCCCCCGGCGCGTCACTGAACAGTGGCACTCAAGTTCGTAGGCGGAATTAGCGCGTTCCCAGCATTGAACTGGAAAGCTCCCCGCTCCCATGTTCCATCTGCGCCGCGAGTCGCACCGGCGAAGTCAAGATTGTAGGGCGAAGATAGCGAAACGCCGTCGTTTAGGTGAGCGTCTGCCGTCTCACTCGTGAGCGTGAATGTGCCGAAGGAGTTCGTGAATGGATTGACCGCTGCCCCGCCCGGAGCAGTCCCGGTCTGGGACTCATGCGTATTGAGCGACATTCCATTGAGAGCAGTATTCAACCAAGTGTTGTAGTCGTGAGCCGTGATCCCTGTGGCCGTAATCGGGCCTGCCGTGCAGTTCCACCACAGGTTGTTCTCGACAACGTTGTTGGACGAGCCACTGATCGTGATCTGGATGCCGGCCGAGTCCGCTCCCGAAAAGCCTGCCTTCAGGTGAACGTTGGCGAAGGTGTTGCCGTAGAACACCGAGTTGGTAATCAGTCCGGCAGGGGTGTTGTCCCCCATGCCTTTCGACATGCCACAGACTGCCTGGGAGGTAGACATCCCGTGCTGGCAAACGGAATCAAAATCGCTCGTGTAGTAGATGATGTTGTTATAGATTTTCCACCCGTCACAGGCCCCATTCAGGCACATGATGACCCCGGTGCCAACGATGTTCGTGAAAACGGTGTTATAGACGGTAAGATTAGTGATCCCGAATCCGCCACTCGGCATCTGCGTGTCAATCGCATTGGAGTGGTTTAGATGGCTGGAGAAGTTCGTCTCGATCCAGTCGTTCCCGAAGGTGACTCCATTGCAGTTCCCAGCACAGGAGAACGGGCCCATGAGATCGTGGATGTACATCTGAGTGAAACTGACCGGGCCGACTGTTGCCGACGCGCTCACGGGACTACCAAAATACAAGCCGTTACTGCCACCATTCGCGTCATTGTTTGTACTGTTGGCATTAACCCCATCCACCTCGACGTTCTGGAAGTTGATGTTAGACATGCTGGACTCGCCGCAATCGTGGGAATCACCTTTTATCATGCCAAACGAATCGCCTGCGGATTTCAGATAGAAGCCGTAGGTTCCGGTCGAGTCCGCTGTTCCGACCTTCCCATCAAAGTCGTAGTAGCTGCCGCAGAATGTCCAAAATCCAGCTTTCAGCCCGTTGCTGGGAACCCAGGCGTTCGACCAAGTGATCTTCGGGTTCACATCCACGCCCATCGAACTGGACCAGCCAGTTGCGGTGCCGTGGTCGGCCCCGGTCGCCGCTTTAATGGTTATATGGGCCCCCGATGTTCCGCTGCCAGAGAAGGAGTGGGTGGGCTCCGCGCAGGCCGTGACCGCCGTATTTGCCATGTCCTGACCGACGACGTTGCCGATGTACACGATGTCGCCGGCTGCAAGCGGATCGGGAATGGCGCAGCGTGCGTTCGACCAGCTTGTACCAGCCTTCGTGCCGGAGCCGCCCGGCAGGACGTAGTAGGTGGTTGCCCATGAGGGCAGGGACATCGTGAACAGGAAAATCAGGGCCCGGTACTTCATCTGTCGTTCACCTCTTTTTGTCCGGAAAGATGCTCGAATCGTTAGGATCTGATACCTACAAATATGCGCCGAGATCTGGGGAGACGCAATTGCAGAGCCCCACACATAAGTACATGCCCCGGCGTCGGCACCGGATCGTCCTTCTGGTCGTGGAACATTTGATCCCGTTTAGCTCTTTTGAAACCGAACAAATTTAATGTCCATCCATCGTAGGGTGTTTCGCGGCGGGCTAACGCTAGGCTTCAACCAGGGGTTCACGCAGGCCTGCTCGTTTGTGCGGAATGTCATTGTGGCGCGCATCCTCAGTCCAGCGGACTTCGGCATTGCAGCCATTTTCGCCGTCACATTCTCGCTCCTGGACATGATGAGCAATCTTTCGGCCGACAAATTACTGGTTCAGGCCGCCGATGGCAACGAACCGGGCTTTCAGAAGAGCGCGCAGGCGGTTCAGGCAACGCGCGGTCTGATCAATGCCGTCATCATCTTCGTGCTCGGCGGACCCATTGCCAGGCTCTTCGGCGTTCCCCAAGCGGCGTGGGCCTTCCATTTTCTGGCTCTGCTGCCGCTGCTTCGCGGCTTCACCCATCTTGATCTCAGCCGCTTGCAGCGGGAGATGAAGTTTGGTCCGCAGGTGATCTCTGATACAGGCTCCGCTTTTCTGGTTACCCTGGCGGCGATTCCGCTAGGTTTTTGGATTCGGGACTACTCGCTCATGCTGTGGCTGCTGATCATCCAATCGGCAGTTGGCCTTGTGCTCTCGCACCTCGTAGCCGAACGGCGTTGCGAGATGGCCTGGGAGCGCAAGTACGTGAAGCGCATGGTGGCCTTCGGCTGGCCGCTGCTGATCAACGGCGTACTGATGTACATCATCTTTGAGGGGGACCGATTCATCATCGGTGCTTCGCATCGGCTGTTCGCTCACAGCAGTTACACGCTGGCAGATCTTGGCGTCTACTCCGTCGCTTTTGCACTAGCAATGGCCCCGACGGTGCTTGTTGCGAACATCAGCACTCAGCTGTTGTTGCCGTTGTTATCCCAAGTTCAAAATTCGATGCGGCAGTTCCGCCGGAGATATGCCGTTTGCGCCGGACTGATCTCATTTTTGGCGACGATGATATCGATTCCGCTAATTACACTCGGCGGATGGGCGGTGATATTGGTCTATGGCTCCAAGTACGCCGGTGCCGCTACATTCATCGGTTGGCTGGGTGCAATGTGGGCGCTCCGGATACTTCGTGTTGTGCCCACCGTCGCCGCCATGGCTCTGGCCGATACTCACAATTCAATGATATCGAACGTGGCGCGAACGGCCGCCTTGGCTGGAGTCCTCTACGCGAGCGCTACCGGCAAACCGCTTGTATGGATTGCGCTTTCTGGATTTGCTGGAGAATTGCTGGCCTTGGCGATGTCCGTCTGGAGGCTGCAACGAGAACATGGGCTGGCTGCAGATGCGCTGGTAGCGCCCTTTTCGGTAACTTTTGCCGGAATGAGTCTTGCCGGAGTAACGATCGCGGGGGGTCTCAATACTCACGGCTGGTTGCCGGCGACTCTTGCGACGTTGGGACTAATGCTCGTGATGGGAGTAATCTCGCTGATCGCCCTGCCGGAACTACGGGGCAATTTGCGGTCGCTGCTGGATAGGCCTGGGCAAATATCGAAATCTCCGGAAGTGTTGGTCACAGGAAATGAAGTTTAGTTCCAACGTCGGCGATCTTCGACGAAGTTTCATGGCGCCGGTCCTTTTCTGGTTATACGGCATACGACCGTTTAGGAGATTTTGCATCCGACTAGCGTGCCGCTTGGAAGGAAACGATTTCTATTCGGCAACACTGCGTGAGATCATCGTGTGCTATCACGGTGTAAAGGTAGGCGCCTACAGTTATGGACCCTGTCTGGAGCCTGGAGCGTTTCCGCCCGGGACCACGGTTGGACGCTACGTATCAATTGCGAGCGGCGTTCGAATTCTGAACCGCAACCACCCAACCGATCGGCTCTCTACGCACCCTTTCTTTTACAGCTCCAAGCTAGGTGTGGTCGACGAAGATACAATCACGTGCACCTCGCTTGAGATTGGACATGACGCGTGGATAGGAGCGGACGCTCTGATCACTCCGGGCTGCTCGCGCATCGGAATCGGCGCGGTAGTCGGTGCTGGCGCTTTGGTCACAAAGAATGTACCAGATTTCGCCGTCGTCGCAGGAAATCCAGCCCGAGTGCTGCGCTATCGATTTTCTGAGCCGGTGCGCGATCTGATTCGACGCAGTGAATGGTGGGAGCAGCCTGTGGAAGTGTGCTCGAGAGTCTTGGCGACCATGACCCGGAAGTTAGATGACCCGTGGGAACATCCGTTACTCAGTAGGTTCGTAGAGCACCATGAATATCCCGCCGAGGTGGGGTTGAAGTGATGGCGCAAGCCGTTAGACGAATCGCTATTCTCGGTGCCACGTTTGAGACGTGCAACATGGGTGTCGGGGCGCTGGCGGCGGGTACGATTGGCTGCATCTTGCACACCTATCCTCAAGCGGAGATTTTCTTTCTCAATTACGGAAAACTCAGCACTGTAACTGCCATCACGGTTGCCGGGCAGCAGGTTGCGATTCCGCTCGTCAACATGCGCTTTTCCTGGAGGGTCTGGCTTCGCAACAATATTGCTTTCCTGTTCTTCCTTACCCTCCTCATGAAACTGCTCCATTTTCCCGCACTCCGGCGGAGATGGATTGCCGTGAACGATTGCCTGCGCCATCTCGACGAGTGTGACTTGGTGGTAGCCATTTCCGGCGGGGACAGCTTCAGTGACATCTACGGCCTGGAGCGGTTGCTGTATGTTTCGCTGCCTCAGATTCTGGCGTTGTGGTCGGGCAAGCGCCTGATCCTCCTGCCGCAAACGTTGGGGCCCTTCAAGAGTCGGTTGGCACGGGCGATCGCAAAGTACATCATGCGGCGAGCGGAACTGGTTTGCTCGCGAGATCACGCCGGCGTGAAGCTGGGGACGCAGATGCTGGGCTCGAACGCCCGCGGCGTGAAGGTGCGCTTCTGCTACGACGTCGGCTTCGCGCTGGATCCGATGCCGCCGCCGCAGGTGGACGTGGTGGGCTTGGGATTTTCCCCGAAGCCGGCGTCAGTGCTGGTGGGGTTGAATGTAAGTGGGTTGCTTTTCATGGGCGGCTACACGCGACGCAATATGTTTGGGCTCAAGGTGGAATACCCGAAGCTGGTATACGACCTAATCAATTTTCTGGTTGAGCAAAAGAAAGCCAAGGTGCTGCTCGTCCCGCATGTCTTCGGGCAGCATGACGAGAGTGATGCGAGGGTTTGCGCTGGGCTCTACGAGGCTCTGAAGGATCAGTATCCCGGCAGGATCGGCTGGCTCCGCGGAAGCTACGACCAGAGTGAAATCAAACACGTAATTAGCCTGTGTGATTTCTTTATCGGCGCGAGAATGCACGCGTGCATCGCCGCCGCTTCACAGAATGTTCCCGTAATACCGATGGCTTATAGCGACAAATTTGCAGGAGTCATGCAGAGCATTGGCGTCGCGGCGAACGTCGTCGACCTTCGGAAACTGAACGAGGAAGAAATCTTCAGCATTATCGATCGGGCGTTCACAAACAGAGCTCAGATCAGGCAACAACTCGCCCAAACCATGCCCCACGTCAAAGAGTCGGTGCTGAGTTTGTTCGAGGACGCTGGGTCAGGCGCTCTCCCCCCGATCGACGCCGCGGCTGGGGAGAAAGTTCCGGTGGCTCTGTGACGTGTTCTGCAGCAAACTGCGCAAGAGAATCGTTATTGCTTGAGTCAAAAGTGGCTAACATTTTTGCTGACAGGCCCCGGGTCGTCAAAGAACGCATTAGGCAAGTTGGGCTCTCAATTCCTCACTACTTCAGAGAATTAGCTCGAATACGTCGACCAAGTGAACTGTACTCGTACGTGTATTTCAAAGTCCCGTACTTTTTCCCCCTTATGGGGTTTCCCACTTACCTATCCATCGAACTCACGAATAACTGTAACTTTTCGTGTAAGCACTGCTGGCGTACAGCAAAGCATCGGCCAGTAGGTTCAATGGATGTTGCTTTGTTCGAGAAAATCGTTCGCGAAGTGAGCCTGCATAGATCGCTTCGCGAGTTCAAGCTGGTAGGGAGCGGTGAACCAGCCATTCATCCTCGCTTCCGTGAACTAATGGAAATTTCAGCACGCCATTCAATGCCAACAGTGGTGTATACGAATGGCTCCCTCCTTCGGCGGTTCCCACATCGCGAAATCCTGAGCTGGGGCTTGGACACAATTGTCGTCTCCGTTGACGGCATTGATCCCGACGATTACGGAAGGATCAGAATTGGAGGCGATTACGCTTCGCTGAGAAAGGCCGTCATGGACTTCTACAAGTGCCGCGAGTCCTCGCGACGCAAAAGTCCGATCATCGAGATCCGCCACGTAATAATGCCCGATGAAACCGTAAGTCAACTCCTCGAGTTCAGGGGCACGTGGCTAGGGACTGCTGATACGGTCAAATTCAACCGATTGGAGCCTGCAACGGACCAGTATGAATTCGAGGACCCATCCCGCCCTAAGTGCCGAGGCATCAGGCGAGAGATGGGGATTTGGTGGGACGGGACGGCCCCCCTGTGCCCCGGCTATTGGCGCGACTTCCTTGGGAACGTACGTGACTCGACTATTTCTGAGCTTTGGCGACATTCCAGACTCGAGCACATGCGGCAATGTCACGAGCGCCGTGATTTCGCCGATGTACAGGTCTGCTTAAAGTGCCGAAAGGGCTGCTAATGGCGAAGACATCGAGAGACCCGAATGCGGTCGGCGATCGCTCCTTCCAGCCTGTGCGCTTCACCTCTGGTAAGCAAAGTTGTAAGTGCCCGTTCCTCTCGGCGATGTTCGTTTGCATAGAGTGGCGGCGGTGGGTCGAGTTAGACATTCTGCCTCACAGAGGATAAGTCCAGCGTGAATCGGTATTCATTTAATCCTAATCGTCGTCCTGAAATGTGCCGAGTGCTTTGTCTTCAGGGAAAGCACTCAAGTCCAGCGGGCCGAACCTTATGAAATCGAAACCTTCTTTTGTAATGCTTCGCAATTTGTTAATCGTTTGTACGCTAGAAGGGCACGACAGATGAGAGTCTGTATGGTTGCATACTCGTTTTACGAGTCCGACAGCCGAATCATTCAGTATGCTCGTTCATTGGTCCGTCGAGGCGACTCAGTTGATATCATTGCTCTTGCGCACCTCGATGCACCGCGGTTCGAGGTGATCGATGGCGTGAACGTCTACCGCGTCCAGCGGCGAGACATCAACGAACGAGCTGCATCTTTGTATTTGTTCCGCATCCTTCGTTTTCTCCTGCTGGCCATGGCAGTTCTCACTTTGAAACACCTCCGAAAGCGATACCAAGTTGTACATGTGCATTCTGTCCCGGACTTTCTCGTGATCGCAGCACTGCCGCTACGGCTGATGGGCGTGCCGGTCATTCTCGACATTCATGACATTCTCCCGGAGTTCTACGCGAGCAAGTTCAACGCCGGGCAAGACTCTGTCGTATATCGAACACTGCTGATCGTTGAGAGGTGGTCGGCCAAACTGGCCAGCCACGTGATTATCGCGAACCACCTCTGGTACGAACGTCTGGTAAGGCGTTCCGTGGCAAAAGAAAAGTGCGCAGTAATCTGCAATTACCCTAATCCTGATATCTTTCATCTTCAGCAGAAGAGCAAGCGCAATGGGCGGTTTCTTTTGATGTACCCGGGGAGTTTGAACTGGCACCAGGGGGTGGACATAGCGATCCGAGCGTTTGCCAAGGTTAGCTCGCAGGTCGAAGCGGCCGAATTCCATATTTATGGAGAGGGCCCAGCGCGACCGAGCTTAGAGAAGTTGATTGAGGAACTAGGCCTCCAACACAAGATTCGGATACAGAATTACCAACCAACCAGCGAGATTGCGAGGCTCATGGTGATGGCGGACCTAGCCGTGGTCCCGAAGAGGGCCAGTTCCAGCTTCGGAAACGAGGCGGCGAGCACGAAGGTTCAGGAGTTTATGGCTGTGGGTGTTCCCGTGATCGTCTCGCGCACGAGAATCGACACCTTCTACTTCGACGAGTCGATGGTTAAGTTTTTCGAATCGGAAAACGTAGATGATCTTGCCAACGCCATCATTGAGCTTTATGCGCATCCCGAGCAGCGGCGCAAATTGGTCGATAGTGCAAGTCGGCACATCGAAAAGAATAACTGGGAAGTAAGGCAACATGAATATTTGAGGGTGGTCGATTCGCTGGTTGGCACCCAAGTTCACGCTTCTAATCGATCAAACCCTTGTGATCAGGTGGAGCTTCGATGAGTGCCAGCCTTGCGATCGAGTATTGTCGCCGCGCGCCCGCGGAGGTTTTTGTTTTGGATCCGCTTCGCGACCCACGCTGGAGCGAATTCATCGAACGACATCCGGATGCGAGTGTTTTCCATAGCACCGGCTGGCTGGAGGCACTGCGCCGGACCTACGGCTATGAGCCGCTGGTGGTGACAACTTCAGGGGAAGACGAGCCGTTGTCAAATGGGATCGTTTTGTGCAAGGTGCGCAGCTGGGTGACCGGCTCCCGTCTTGTTTCGTTGCCATTCTCGGATCATTGCGACCCTCTGGCAGACGACACACGCGAACTGGAGATGCTGATCACTTTCCTTAAAGCGGAAGTGACGCGTGGCCGCTACAGATATTTGGAGATGCGACCGTTGAGGCAGCTAGATTCAGGCATTCCGCAGAGGCTGCACCTGGAAAAAGGCGAGGCGTACTGCATTCACCAGTTGAATCTGACTCCTAGTCTCGACGAGCTGTATCACAAGTTCCACAAAAGTTGCGTGCAACGCAAGATTCGCAAAGCAGAGCGAGAAGGATTGCTGTGCACAGAGGGGTGCTCCGAAGAGTTATTGTCGAAGTTCTACAAACTGCTGTTGCAGACGCGTCGCCGCCATCAACTGCCGCCCCAGTCGCTGGCTTGGTTTCGCAATTTGGCTGATTGTCTTGGGGAAAAACTCAAGGTGCGGGTGGTATCGAAGGATGGTCGGCCAATTGCCGGCATAATCACAACTCATTTCCGTGACACGGCTGTTTATAAATACGGCTGTTCGGACGTTCATTACCACAACCTCGGGGGGACGTTCCTACTCATGTGGCATGCGATCCAAGATGCCAAGGCGTCGGGCGCGCGCTGTTTTGATCTCGGCCGCTCCGAGCGGGAGAACGCGGGGCTGGTAGCCTTCAAGGAGCACTGGGGTTCGACACAGAGTCCACTGCCATATCATCGCTATTCTGCCGGCAGCAACACGGACGTCCAATCCGGATGGAAACTGTGGCTCGTCCGAAAAACATGCGCCTATCTGCCGGATCCGCTACTCCAGACTTTGGGAGCGGTATTGTACAAGCACGTGGGCTAGGCCTCATGACGGCATTCTCAGAATCTGTCTGCTCCCTGTTGAGCGAATTCTATCGCTGTCCTCGACTGGCGGCCAATTTCAAACTCGCGGCGCATCTGTGGCCGGTCGGCGGCTACTTCCGCATGAAAGATGGGCCAATCTGTTACGGACGGTCCGAAGCGGAGCCCGCTTCGACGGCGAATGCCACGCTCCCAGAACTCCACACTCAGGTCAGCGTGGGAGGGAAGACGATTCGATTGCCGTTTGACCCCTCGGAGGTGGTCGAGAATCTTCGACTGGAAAAGTACACAGCTGATAGCGAGAACGGGAGAAAGAACGTTGGCAGCGTCGGTCGATGGCTTTACTACTTGTTACGGCCTGCCATGTCGGTGGGTGTACGCAAGCACCTGCAGCGGCTCTCCTTGCGCGGATGGGATCGAATTCCGTTCCCGCATTGGCCGGTCGACCGCAGCGTTGACCGGCTCCACGAATGGCTGCTCAGCTTGGCCATGAAAGCGGAAGGGACGACCGAGGTTCCGTTTGTCTGGTTTTGGCCCGATGGCCATTCCAGCTGCGCAACCATCTCCCACGATGTGGAGACCAGCGCTGGCCGGGATTTCTGTGATCAGTTGATGGATGTCAACGATTACTACGGAATAAAAACCGCGTTTCAAGTGGTGCCGGAGGAGCGGTACGAAGTGCCGATGGCATTTCTGGATTCGATCCGCAAGCGAGGTTTTGAGGTAAACATTCACGATCTCAACCACGATGGACGTCTTTTCAGCACGCGTAAGCAGTTCCTCGAGAGAGTCAGCAAAATCAATCGCTACGGCAAGGAATTTGACGCGCGAGGCTTCCGATCTGCGGTGCTCTATCGCAGACTGGAGTGGCTGAACGAGCTGGATTTCGCGTACGACATGTCGGTCCCGAACGTCGCCCACCTCGATCCCCAGCGGGGAGGTTGCTGCACCGCAATGCCGTATTTCATAGGCAACCTGGTCGAGATCCCCTTGACGGCCATTCAGGACTACTCCTTATTCCATATCCTCTGTGAGTACTCGATGAGACTATGGGAGGAGCAGGTGACGACGATTACTCAGGCGCACGGGATGGCCAGCTTCATTATTCATCCCGATTACGTGATCGAACGCCGAGCACGAAAGACTTACGAGCAGTTGCTGAGTTACTTGGCAGACCTGAGGAAAAATCACAACCTATGGATCGCCCAGCCCGGCGAAATCAATGACTGGTGGCGCGCCCGCGCCCAAATGCAGTTAGCCCAGGATGGTGATACCTGGCGGGTTGAAGGGAAGGGAAGTGAGCGAGCCCGTGTCGCCTATGCCGGCGTCGAGGGCAATGAGATCGTTTATCGATTAGAACAGAGCGCCAACTGCAACATGTTCGAGGACGTGATGAAATCGCCGCGCGAGCTCCTACCTTCCGAACTCAGCTGACATTAGCTCTCCTAAACCTGAATGACGAATGGAAGACCGCACCACCGGTGCTTAGGTACCTGCAGTTTCGGACGTACGTAGACTGCAAAGCCACCTCGAGACAGGACGGATTTCAACATGATTGCTGAACAACTCCAGCAGGCAACGCAGTACTGGCTGACTCGATTCCGCCTGGGACATGGTGCGTCAAGCTTTCCCGCGGACCGTCGTCAGCCTCGCGTTCGATCTCATGGTCGTGCGCGCACGACCGCGTCGATTTCGACTGCCTGTTGGTCCAAGTTCACCGCTATTTGCGATCGTGAGGGCATGGAGCCTTCCCATGCGCTCCTGGGCCTCCTGCAAATTCTTCTGCACCGATATACATTCGCCGACACCGTCGAGATCGGGGCTCAGACTGGCCCGGTGCTCCCGGTGCTCACAGCAATCTTGGGTTCATCAAGCGTGCGGAACAGTCTCTCAAAGACTGCCGATGCTGTAGAAGAAGCAAGGGCCAACGCCTGCTCTTGGGAGGACCTTCGGATTTCGGCTGGCCAAGCGGGCTTTCCACCTGACCATCCGCTCTTTCGAGTCCTACTGTCCACCTCATCTCTCGTAAGCGCAGAGGGAGACGTCGAGTTAGAAATCGCTGACGAGGTCCGAGTTCAGTGCGATCTAGTTCTTTCGCTCCGCTTGCGCGGGATAGAGATCAACTTTGAAGCCGAATACGATCCCGAACTCTACAGGCACGAAACCGTTGAAAGGATACTCACGCAGTTCACATTCCTGATCGACGCCTTGGACGCGCTTTTAGATCAGCCGATCGACCGGATCCCGCTGTGGTCTCCCGAGGAGGCCGGCTTGCTGATGCTGGAGATCGCCTCCCATGGGAGTAGCTTCCCCGTAATCCAGTGCATGCATCAGCGGTTTGAAGAGCAAGTTCGGAAGACGCCGGACGCAGTAGCAGTTGTGTTGCCCGGCGATGCGCGACGACAGTACACCTATTCGCAGCTGAACGCACGGGCCAACCAGTTGGCTCACTATCTACAGTCCAAAGGTGTTGGCCCCGATGTCTTGGTTGGTTTGTATCTTGATCGCACGCCAGACCTGATTGTGGCCTTGCTTGCAATTCTGAAGGCCGGTGGAGCTTATCTCCCAATCGATCTCAGCTACCCCGCCGAACGTGTGGCTTTCATGCTGTCCGATTCTGAAGCTCCCGTCGTCATTACCGATTCGCGAACAGCTCGGAGGGTGCCGCCGCAGACTGGCACGGCGGTTGTCCGCATGGACGAGGACGAAGGAACGTGGTCTTCGCTGAGCTCCGAGAATCCTTGCTCGAATGTGACCCCAGAGAACCTTGCGTACTCCATTTTCACTTCTGGTTCGACCGGCAAACCAAAGGGCGTTCTGATCACTCATGCGAATGTCTCTCGCCTGTTCGATGCCACTCAGCCGTGGTTCCACTTTAGTGAACAGGACACATGGACATTCTTTCACTCCAGCGCCTTTGATTTCTCGGTATGGGAGATCTGGGGCGCATTGATCTATGGCGGACGCCTGATCATCGTCCCATTTGTCGACAGCCGATCTCCGGAGCGGTTCTATGAATTGCTCGCGACTGAGCATGTCACCGTGCTGAACCAGACTCCATCGGCCTTTCGCCAGTTGGTTGGCGTGGATGAAACCAGGTCCGGCGATAGGCTTGGCAAACTGCGCCTAGTTATTTTCGGGGGAGAGGCGCTCAACCTTCAAAGTTTGGCACCGTGGTTCGACAAGTACGGCGATGTCATGCCGCAACTGGTCAACATGTACGGGATCACCGAAACAACCGTGCACGTCACCTACCGGCCCCTAACGAGTTCAGACCTGAGCGAGGCTCCGGGCAGCGTGATCGGCAAGCCAATTCCCGACCTGCAACTCTACGTTCTCGATGCAGGGCTACAACCCGTGCCAGTCGGTGTACCAGGAGAGATGTTTGTAGGTGGGGCTGGAGTCGCGCGCGGATATCTCAAACGGGATGCACTCACGGGGGAACGCTTCGTTCAGAATCCATTTTCCGGCCATGAGTCTGAGAAGCTATATCGAAGTGGCGACCTTGCAAGGCGATTACCCGATGGAGATCTCGAATACATGGGGCGTGCGGACCAACAGGTCAAGATTCGAGGGTTCCGGGTCGAGTTGGGAGAGGTTCAGTCCGCGCTGACTCGGCAGCCGAGTGTTCGCGAAGCCTTCGTAGTTGCGAAGGAATCGTGCGACGGGGAGAAGACTTTGGTGGCATACGTAATCCCAGCCTGCGGGCAAGTCCCAGGGGTTGACAAGTTGCGGCGTGACCTGCAGTCGAGTCTGCCGGCCTACATGGTTCCATCGAGTTTTGTCTTTCTGGATCAACTGCCGCTCACGTCGAATGGCAAAGTCGACCGCGCGGCCTTGCCCGCGGCGAGTGTGCGACGTTCCAAGATGGAACAGGCCTTCAGTGCACCGCAAACCGACTTGGAGCGCGACATCGCCCGGATCTACCAGGAAGTCCTGAATCTTGACAAGGTAGGGATTGACGACGACTTCTTTGATCTTGGCGGAGATTCTCTAAGACTGGCGGAGGCACATGCGCAATTGCAGAGGGTGATCGCCCGTAGCTTTTCAGTAGCCGAGCTCTTTGTGCACACCACGGTGCGGAAGTTGGCAGCGTCGCTCAATCACACCCGTCTTGAACAAGGTCCGGCGAAAGAGCTCCTGGACCGCGCACAGCGCCAGCGACAAGCCATCAGCGCAGGCAGGAATCGGAGGCAGATAATCGATGGACGAGCGTAATTCAAGCCCTGCTCCTGAGGGCATCGCCATCATCGGGATGTCGGGAAGGTTTCCCGGTGCGAGAGACGTGGATCAGTTCTGGCACAACCTCGTACACGGAGTGGACTCTGTAGCGCGCTTTAGCGAGGCAGAACTGGAGTATTCGGTTGCCACACGGGAGGCAATAGCCCAAGGGCAGAATTTCATTCGTGCTCGAGGGGTCATTGACGGCGCCGACCTCTTTGATGCTGACTTCTTTGGCATGTACCCCAAGGAGGCACAACTCATCGATCCGCAGCACCGCCTCTTCCTGGAGTGCGCATGGGAGGCCTTGGAGAGCGCCGGACACGCCCCGGAAAGCTTCCCCGGACTCATCGGTGTTTACGCCGGTCTCGCCATGAACACGTACCTGCTTCACAATCTTTGCGTAGACAGGGCGTTTGCGGCCGACTTCAGCGCTAACTATCAGGTGGGCGGCTATCCGACAATGCTCGGCAATGACAAAGACTTCATGCCGACACGGGTCTCGTACAAGCTCAACCTTCGCGGCCCGAGCATGACCGTTCAAAGCGCATGTTCTACTTCCCTGGTAGCCGTTTGCCAGGCGTGTACGAGCCTTTTGACCTACCAGTGCGATATGGCTCTTGCTGGTGGGGTTTCCATCACCTTTCCTCAGAAACGCGATTACCAGTACCAGGAAGAGGGTCTCGCCTCGGCGGACGGCACTTGTCGGACTTTCGACGCCAACGCTTGCGGGACGGTGTTCGGGCACGGCGTTGCCGTCGTGTTGTTGAAGCGTCTCGAAGACGCGGTCTCGGATGGCGATCCCATCCTTGCCGTAATCAAGGGATTCGCAGTCAACAATGACGGATGTGACAAGATCGGCTATGCGGCGCCGAGTGTAAATGCGCAGGCCGAAGTAACTGCCATGGCACACGCCGCCGCCGGTATCCACCCCGACACCGTCTCCTATGTCGAAGCTCACGGGACGGCGACTCCATTGGGCGATCCGATTGAAGTGGCAGCACTGACGGCGGCATTTCGCCGTGGCGGGACGTCTCGCAATCAGTACTGCGCGATAGGAACGGGCAAAACACACATCGGCCATCTTGATGTCGCCGCCGGAGCTACAGGTCTGATCAAGACGGTACTGCAACTGCAACACGAATTCATCCCACCGCTCCTGCATTTCAAGTCGCCGAACCCCAAGATCGATTTCCGCAATAGTCCCTTCTTTCCTGTCTCTTCGCCGATGGAATGGAAACGCGGTGATGCGCCGCGACGCGCGGGCGTAAGCGCGATGGGAATTGGAGGAACCAACGCTCACGTCGTGGTCGAAGAGGCCCCGCTCTCGGCTTCCGGTCCTTCGCGGAAGACCCAGTTGCTGCCGCTCTCAGCGAAGACGACTACAGCGTTGACGGCCATGTCCACGCGTCTGGCTGACTACCTTGAAAGCCATCCGGGAAGCTCTTTGGCCGACGTTGCTTTTACCCTGCAACGTGGGCGGCAGCGATTTCGCCATGGTCAGGTGGTATGTGCGTCGAGTGCGGTAGAAGCTGTTGAGCGGCTCAGGGCTGCCGATGGTACAACTACATTCACTGCGCAGGCGCCCGTCCAGCCACCGTCACTAGTGTTTCTCTTTCCGGGACAAGGCGCTCAGTTTGTCAATATGGGTCGCGAGCTTTACGAGCTTGAACCTGTATTTCGTGAGGCCGTGGATCGTTGCGCGGAATGTTTGCAGAATCATCTTCAACTCGATATACGGTCGGTGCTCTATCCCGAAGCAGCCTCCAAGGCGCAAGCCGAACAACAGATCAATGAGACGCGGGTCACCCAGCCGACGATTTTCACAGTGGAATACGCCCTTGCGTGCCTCTGGGTGTCTTGGGGAATTAAGCCTTCGCTTCTCATCGGGCACAGTGTCGGTGAGTACCTTGCTGCGGTTCTGGCGGGAGTCTTCACGTTGGAAGACGCTCTCGGCGTGTTGGCTGGCAGGGCAAAGCTCATGCAGGACCTACCTGCAGGATCCATGCTTGCCGTCAGGCGGGGCGTCGCGGAACTCGAGGGGGCGCTGCCCGAAGGTGTCGCAGTTGCCGCGATCAACAGCCCTTTCCTGACGACGCTATCGGGCCCGACTCCGACGCTGGTGGACCTTCAGAAAACCTTAGAAACTTCCGGTATCTTCTGCCGGTTGCTGCCTACGTCGCACGCATTTCATTCCTCGATGATGGATCCCATCGTAGAAAGATTTGCGGAATTGGCCGGGAGCGTACGGCAGCAAAAGCCCACGATCCCCTGGATATCCACATTTACCGGTGCATGGATGGACGAGCAGGCCACTTTGGATGGCTCATATTGGGCCAGCCAGTTGCGTCGCACGGTTCGTTTCGGCCAGGCAGTCGAGACTGCCATCAAGAATGGTGCGATCGCCTTTCTCGAGGTCGGACCTGGCCAGGCTTTGACACAGTTTGTTCTGCAACAGCCCTCGAAGCCCAGTGTCCTGACCGCGTTGACCTCTCTCGGCCCGTGCGACGACACTCCGTCAGACGTTGAATCCATGCTTACCTCGCTCGGTCGTTTGTGGCTGAGCGGCATTGAGCCCGATTGGGCCGGATTCTATTCCACCGAGAAGCGGAAAAGAGTGGCATTGCCGACGTACCCGTTTGAGCGGAAGAGCTACTGGATCGCGGCTCCTGCACAAGGCAAACAAATGGCGGTCACCAGCGTCTCCGAGGATATGGAACGAAACGGTAATGGGAACGGTATAGCTCCCTCCGCAAAGCCTGAAGTCTCCCCCTTTGTCGGGCATGCGCAGCCTTCCCCAGCCCCGCAGCCGATGGTCGCTGCGGCAACTCAATCCAGCACCTGCCGTGTGATCGAGAAGCAGGTCCAACTCATGGCACAACAGCTCGAGATGCTTCAAAGGCGAGCTGTCAGGGGAAAATCGAACCATGGCAAGTAATAATCGACGCGAACGATTGATTCAACAGGTTCGCGAGATCGCTCAGGATTTGTCCGGAGTCGCGCTAGAGACGGTTACCGAAAACGCTACCTTCCTCGAATTGGGATTCGACTCCCTCTTTCTGACACAGCTTAGCGCTGCTTGCCAAAAAGCGTTTGGCTTGCGAATCACGTTTCGGCAACTGTTCAGCGATCTGCCGACGATCGCGGCCCTGGGGTCTTACTTGGATCAAAAACTGCCTGAAGATAGAACTGTGAGCGCGAGTGATGCAGAGGAGAAACCTCCCATGCCTGACGAAACCACAACTATTCCAGCGGCTACTCAAGCCCTGTCGGTTACGGCTGCTCCTGTCGCTGTTCCAGTGCCCGCGCAGGTGCGAGCAGCCTTCAATGCTGCAAGCTCGTTTACGCCCATAGCCCTAAGCGAAGATGTGTCTGCAACAGGAATGGAAAGCGTGATTGCTCGACAGCTCGAGCTCATGGCCGCTCAATTGCGGCTGCTGCAAGGCCTCCCTGCGGATGGCGTCTTCAGTCCTCAGATCCAAGTCACTGCCGAGTCGACCATGGCTCAGTCGCGTACCCCAGAGTTGACTTATCCGCAGGTTGTGAGTGAAGCCAAACTTGTTGAAAGCGCGCCTCGAGTTGACGCCATACCAACCGAAAAACCTAAAGAAGAAGGGATAGCTAAACCGACGTCCGGTTTCGGACCGAGTGTGGCTAAGACAGCCGGGGCTCAGCCGCTTCCTACAAATCAGCAAGAGCACTTGGATACGCTCATCAAAAACTACACTCGAAGGACCGCTGGCTCAAAAGAGCGCACGCAGCGCTACCGGAGCCGGCTCGCTGACCCGCGCACGGCCGCTGGCTTCAATCGTCGCTGGAAGGAAATGGTCTACCCCATCTGGGTCCAGCGATCACTGGGTTCGAAGCTTTGGGATGTGGACGGCAACGAATACATCGATCTACTGAACGGCTTCGGTCCCCATTTCCTTGGCCATGCACCCGCCTACGTCACCAAAGCAATCGAAGAGCAACTGGCCCGCGGATTTGAGCTCGGTCCCCAGACGCCACTCGTGGGTGAAGTCGCCGAAATGATCTGCCAGCTCACGGGAATGGATCGGGCGAGCTTTACTTGCACGGGGTCCGAGGCTGTGCAGGCAGCCATGCGACTGTCGCGCACTTTCACGGGCCGCGACAAGGTAGTGGTCTTCTCCCGCGACTATCACGGCAATTTTGACCAGGTACTGGTTCACCAAGCTAACCGTGACGGCCACTTGCGTACCCTGCCTTCCGCCCCCGGCATCCCTTTCCATAGTGTGGACGACACCTACGTGATGGAGTACGGAACCGATGAAACACTCGATCTCATCAAGAAGCACGCCAGTGAAATCGCCGCCGTACTCGTCGAGCCGGTCCAGAGCCGTAGGCCCGAGTTTCAGCCTAGGGAATTTCTCCACAAATTACGCCGCATCACCCGGGAAAATGAAATTGTGCTGGTGTTCGACGAAGTAGTCACAGGGTTCCGGTGCGCTCCCGGAGGCGCGCAAGCCCACTTTGGCGTTGAAGCTGACCTCGCTACGTACGGCAAAGTAATCGGTGGCGGCATGCCGATTGGCGTCGTAGCCGGGCGCGGTTCCCTTATGGACATATTCGATGGCGGCTCCTGGCAATACGGCGATGAATCCTTTCCGGAGGCGGGCGTCACCTTCTTTGCCGGAACCTTTGTGCGCCATCCTCTCGCCATCGCAGCTGCCCATGCAGCTCTGAAATACCTCATCCAGGAGGGGCCCGCATTGCAGCGGCGGGTTTCAGACAAGGCGGATAGATTTGCTGGACAGGTTAATCAGCTCTTCAAGAGATATGAGCTGGACATTGAGTTACCGCATTTCGCCTCGCAGATGTACCTTCGGATTAAAGAACAGGCCGAACTTGCCAACCTGCTTTGTTTCCATCTTCGCTATCGTGGGGTTCACATTGCTGAGGGCTTCCCGTCCTACATGACTGACGCCCACAGCGAGCAGGATATCGAGCATCTGGTGCAAGCGTTCACTGACAGCGTGGAGGCAATGGTAGAGGACGGAATTTTTGGAAATCGCTGCAAACTACAAAAGGAGAGCGGAACGAAGGCGAAGCGGCATTCAGCGCAGGCAAGTTCCCCAATTGCGGCAGAGAGACCAATAACGGCTCCTCCCCGCGCTAGCTCAGCCGAACACCCCACGACCGATCTGCAAAGGGAGATGTGGATTGCAGCCCGAATGCGCCCAGAAGCTTCCGCAGCCAACAACGGAACCAACGTCGTCGAACTGGGTGGTGAACTTGACGTTGCAGCGATCCAGTGGGCCATCGCTGAGATTGTGAAGCGGCATGAAGCCCTACGCTCCACGTTCAGTGAAGATGGGTCCCAAGTTGTCGTACGACCATCCTTGTCGCTCGAAATGCGCTCTCATGATCTGAGCAGTCTCTCTACCACAGAGGCTGCTGCCAAACTGACTGAAATCCTCGAACAGGACGGCCGACAGGTTTTCGACCTCGCTGAAGGTCCACTTGCATCCTTCCAGCTAATCAAATTGTCGTTAAACAAACATCTGCTTGTGTTTACGGCGCAGATGATCATCTGTGATGGGTGGGGATTCAAGGTTGCGTTGGAAGAGATCAGCACGCTGTACTCCGCTTTCGTTGAAAAACGCGAACTGTCTCTTGAGCCGCCGAACCAGATGCGCGAGTACGCCTCATGGCAAGAGCAAGAACGAGGCTCAGCTTCGATGAAGGAATGCGAGGATTTCTGGTTGTCCCAGTTCAGAACGCTGCCTCCTCCTTTCGATTTGCCAACTGCGAACCCACGGCCTCCCGTCCGCTCCTACGAGGCGGCTCGCGCCGACCTTCGCCTCGCGCCGCAGTTTTATAAGGACATTAAGCGTGTTGCCCGCGAGCTGCGGAATACCCCTTTTGCGTTTCTGCTGACGGCCTTTTCGACATGGTTGCATCGGCTCAGCGGGAAAGACGACTTCGTAATTGCCGTTCCCTTTGCCGGGCAGGGCGCGCTTGGCTTCAATACTCTGGTTGGGCAGTGCGTGCACACGCTGCCATTCCGCGTTCAGGTGAACCACGAGGCATCGTTCGTCGATCAATTGACCCGGACGCAAAAGCTCATTCTGGATACTCAGGAGTATTGGAGTTCGAATTTCGGCACAGTCGTTCAGAAACTGAACCTGCCGAGCGACCCGAGCCGCGTTCCACTGACTCCCGTGATCTTCAACCTGGACCCAGCGTTGAGTGGAGTGAAGTTCTCCGGATGCACATCCCGCATCACGTCGGGCCCACGGTTCTATTTCTACTATGACCTTGGTTTCAACGTGATCGATGAAGGCGATGCTTTGCTGGTCGAGTGTGACTACAACAGCAATCTGTTCGGTGGCGACACCATCCGCCATTGGCTCAGAGGGTTCCAGACTCTTTTGGAGGGTGTTGTTTCAAACGCAAACCAACAGCTGAATACTATGCCAATGTTGAATGAAGCGCAGCGGCCTGAAGGTCCGAAGCCACCCCGTAGCGCTCCTCGGCTTACCTCCCGCGGACCTTCGAAGTCCGTCGCCGAGCAATACGTTGCACCCGGCAACGAAACCGAGGAACGCCTCGCTCGTTTGTGGTGCGCGACTTTGAACTTGGATCGAGTGAGCAGCAGGGCGAACTTTTTTGAGCTAGGGGGGCAATCGCTTTCGGCGGTCTCGCTATTCTCCAAGATCCAAGAAGAGTTTGGGAAGAAATTGCCTCTTGCCACCCTGTTCACCTCTCCGACCATCGAGGCACTCGCGGTCGCGTTGCAGGGCGAGAACCCGAAGGCGTCGTGGTCGTCTCTCGTTGCAATCAACACAGAGGGATCGAAGCCCCCGCTATTCCTGGTTCATGGTGCTGGCGGGAACGTGCTCTTATACCGGAGCCTGGGTGAGCATCTCACGCCGGACTTCCCCTTGTACGGCTTGCAATCGAAGGGCTTGGACGGGGAAAGCCAACCGCTGCGCACCATTGAGGAAATGGCGGCTTGCTACCTCCGCGAGCTGAGAACCGTGCAGCCTAAAGGGCCCTACTACTTAGGCGGCTACTGTTTGGGCGGCACAGTCGCGTACGAGATGGCTCAGATTCTCCGCCGCGAGGGGGAGGAAGTACCATTGGTCGCCATGCTTGATACGTACAATTTCAGCCGCGCGCTGAAGGTAAGTTTTCTCTCATTCCTGCTGCAAAAGGCCAAATTCCACCTGGCCAACATGTCCCGCCTGCGGCCAGGCGACATGCTCAAGTACCTACAAGAGAAGATGCGGCTGGGATTCGGAGGCGAGCTCGCGAATCTGAAGACCTCAATGCCGGGTTCGAGCCGGGCAGACGGTATTTGCCGGGCGACCTCGGGCCCGGAGGCCAAAGTACAGGCCATCAATGATTATGCGGCGGAGCACTACGATCCTGTCCCTTACTCCGGGCGAGTGACACTTTTCAAACCGCGGTTCAACTACAAGTTCTACCCCGACCCGAAAATGGGCTGGGGTGATTTGGCTCTGGGTGGACTCGATATCGTCGAGGTGGCTGTGAATCCCCACTCCATGTTACTGGAGCCATACGTGAAGGTGTTGGCGGAACAACTAAAGGAGCGTCTCGCAGTCACGCGACCGGGTGGGACTGTTTTCGCGCCGAATGACACTTCGTCGTTGGAGAACGTTGAAGAATTAGTGTCGAACGATTGAGCACACGCCGGAGCCCGTCGATCTGAGACGCGACCTTCCCGACGTGCCGGTGAGTGGTGAGAAAGTCAGCTCATAGTCTTCAAGAGACTTTCGGGGGCAGAATGGTGGAGTCGCATGCTGCACCCGAACGACGGTGAAGTGGCAACTCCTCAACTGGCATCATCTCCCTGACATACAACCTACTCCCCCAATCATCCACGTGCTGCAGAAATTACCTAATACGAGAGTCACTTGGCCAGTAGGACCTGTAGCACAGGGCGGAGGGTTTAGCGTGAACACCGAATCAGCAGCTACCTTTGAAACCATCGAAAGTGCGCAAGAGTATCTCGGCCTTTTGGCACAAGCACTCGCGGAATCACAAGGGGCAATCGATGAAGACATCCGCGCCCAGGCGGCATCCGCATCCCCACGGCGGCTAGACGCTCTCAGGTTGATCGCCTACGACTTAGAGAAACTAAAAGGCCATGTGACGCGGAGCCGGCGCATACTCAATGACCTTCGTACGCTTCGTCGATTGCTGCATCGGGAAAGATCACGAATCGCTGCCTAGCGCCGCGTCAGCGCGATTTGCGATTATTGGTGTTCGGAGTACAGATCCCCACACTGCCTTCAATTGATGAAGGAACAATACATGCAGGCGGTTGCTCTTAACGTGAAGCACAACTTTCCCAAATTACAAATTTGGCCCGGTCGAGCCATCGAGGCCAGAACCTTTCGGAGGACGCATTGATGTCTGGCGAGTCAGGATGGATGGGCCATCGTCGTTTGCCTGCAGTTCCAATGTTCGCTCCTCGGACGAAGTCACGCGTGCGAGCCGCTTTCACTTCGAAAAAGACCGCCGGCACTTCGTTCGATACCGCTCGGCGCTTCGCATTTTGCGAGCCGGTACCCTGGCATCCTACCCGCCAAAATCCGCTTCAAATATGAGTCTAGCGGAAGCCAGAAGCGCTATGCAACCAAACCCGCAGCAGGTACGATTCAACGTTTCGCACAGAAAATGAAGACGAAAATAAACAGCTCGCTCTTGTGCGCTGGCGATCTCGTCGCTGTCCGGACGCGGCGTGAGATACTCAAGACTTTGGACGCGAATGGAACATTGGATGACCTGCCGTTCATGCCGGAGATGCTCGAGTTTTGCGGCAAGCGCTTCCGAGTGCTCAATCGCGTCGTACAAGCCACCATCGACGGTGCCTTCTTAGGCCGTCACGCCGAGTCGTTTGTCAGGGAATTCAGGAACAATGATGTCGTGATACTTCAGGGGGTCCGTTGTTCCGGAGCAGAGCATGATGGCTGCCAGCGAGGCTGTGCGATTTTTTGGAAGGAGGCGTGGCTCGAGAAAGTCGATGGTGGCGACAATGACTGCGCCCCCAAACCAGATTCTGTGAGCGCAGCCTCGGGTGAAGTCCGTTGCATCTTGAGAACGAGGACCGAACCCGGCAAGTACTTCTGCCAGTCGAGTGAATTCATTAAGGCCACCCTGCACCTGTCGAGTGTGCAGCGTTTCAAAAAGTGTTTCAGCGCCGTCGCGGCCGGCAACATAAGCTCCTGGGGAATGCTGAAGCGCATCCTCGTGTGGATGTGGTGGAAGACTTATACCAAGCTGATTGGACAACACGCGCGCGGGACACAGGAGAAGACGCCCACTGAGTTTCTCGGGTTGCAGCCGGGGGAAATGGTGGAGGTGAAGTCCCTTCAGGAGATCGTTGCGACGCTGAACAAGAACGGGCACAACCGGGGCTTGCACTTCAGTGCGGACCAGCGTCCTTTCTGCGGTGGACGGTATCGTGTAAGAAGTCGAGCCGACAACTTCATCGCCGAAGGAACAGGCGAGATGAAACATTTCCGGAATACAGTCATGCTGGAAGATATCCTTTGTGACAGTGCCTGTTTTGCGTTCGGCGGATGTTACCGGGCCGATCTCCTGTACTGGCGGGAAATTTGGCTTAGGAGGATCGAAGCACGCCCCAGCACAACTGGCTCAGAGGAGGACGAACTGCCGTCGAGCCGGTTGACCGCTCGGTCTGCCGCTCCACCTCTTGTGCCGCTCCTTTCTCCCAAAATAATCGCATGAGCGTTCTGAAACGAAGTGCGCAGCGGGCCCGATGGCTGTTACGGCTGGGAGTGGACCGCGTAGGCGATTGGTTCTACTCAATTGATACAGTTGTGGCCGGGGCGCTTCCGCACGCCTCGGAAATCAGCCGGTTTGGCGATGCCTATGTGAACGGGCCTGTTAGCTACTGGATTCTGCGTTCCTATCTCGATTGCAAGACGCTCGGTCCGAAAGAAGTGTTTTACGACATCGGCTGCGGCCACGGGCGCGTCCTCTGCATGGTGGCTCGACATCGGGTCGCGAAGTGTATTGGGATTGAACTCTCGAAGGAATTCGCCGAGAAAGCCCGAACGAACGCAGTGGCGCTACGGGGTCGCGTATCTCCAATCGAGCTTCGTGTGGGAGATGCGGCTGAAATGGACTACTCGGACGGTACTACGTTCTATTTTGGTGATCCATTTGGCGCCTACACGATGCGATCGGTCCTGAAGCGTATTGGTGAGACACTAACAGCGAATCCGAGGGCCATCCGATGTATTTTCGTGCTACCCATCTTCGAGCGCTCGGACGCGGTAAGGCGAGTTATTGAGACTAGTGGTTGGCTCAATTTCGTCGGTGGTCAATCTTTACCGTATTCTCCAATGCGAGTTGAGTATTGGGGTGGGGGACCGAACCGAAACGGAGCCAGATAAGCATCTAGCAGGCTGCGGAAAAACTGACTGGCAGCGCGTTTTTCTTTCCATGATTCCCTGTTGGCGATGTTAAGGGTGCGATTGTCGCTATTTTTGCGGCC